>Ga0187892_10004387_pt1 | contig 23747 bp, 21 predicted proteins | sample MA1701073metaG_FD_139345 | JGI IMG/M metagenome (GOLD analysis project Ga0187892, IMG submission 139345) | Bio-ooze microbial communities from a basaltic lava cave in the Kipuka Kanohina Cave System on the Island of Hawaii, USA - MA170107-3 metaG ... | reverse complement strand
CTGGCGCGCGCCTACGGCATCGAGGCCCACGTGATCAGCCCGCGGGAGGCCGGCGCGCTCTACCCGGGGATGCGCACGGACGATCTCGTCGGCGCGGTGTGGATCCCGGGCGACGGCAAGGCCAACCCGGCCGACGTCACCCAGGCGCTGGCGCGCGGCGCCCGTCAGGCGGGCGCCACCCTGCGCGAGGGCGTCGCCGCCACCGGCGTGCGGCTCGAGCGCGGGCGCGTCGCGGGGGTGGACACCACCGCCGGCGGCATCGCCACCGAGGTGGTCGTCAACTGTGCCGGGATGTGGGCGCGGGAGCTCGGGCGGCGGAGCGGCGTCACGATTCCACTCCACGCGTGCGAGCACATGTACCTCGTGACCACGCCGATGGCCGGCATCACCTCCGAGCTGCCGGTGATGCGTGATCCCGACGGGCACATCTACTTCAAGGAGGAGGTGGGCGGCCTCCTGATGGGCGGCTTCGATCCGTGGGCCAAGCCGTGGGGCCTGGACGGCATTCCCGAGGGCTTCGCGTTCGCGACCCTCAAGGAGGACTGGGACAAGTTCGACGTGCTCATGCGCCACGCGATCGAGCGCGTGCCCGCCCTCGAGACGGCCGAGGTGCGGAAGCTCGTGAACGGGCCCGAGAGCTTCACGCCCGACAACTACTTCATCCTCGGCGAGGCGCCCGAGGCCAGGCGCTACTACATCGCTGCGGGCTTCTGCTCCGGCGGCATCGCCGCCGCCGGCGGCGCCGGCCAGACACTGGCGCAATGGATCGTCGACGACCGGCCGCCGATGGACCTGTGGCAGGCGGATATCCGGCGCTTCGCGCCGTTCCACGCCAACGACCACTTCCTGCGCGAGCGCGTGAGCGAGATCGTCGGCGTGCACTACTTCATCGCGTTCCCGAACCGCGAGCTCACCAGCGGTCGCGGACTCCGGCGGTCGCCGCTCTACGACCGGTTCCGCGCCAAGCGCGCGTGCTTCGGCGCCAAGATGGGCTGGGAGCGCGCGAACTGGTTCGCGGCGCCGGGCATGGCGCCGGAGCCGGTGTACTCGTTCGGCCGGCAGAACTGGTTCGACTGCGCCGCGGCCGAGCACCGGGCGACGCGCGAGGCCGTGGCGATCTTCGACCAGACCTCGTTCTCGAAGTTCCGGCTCGACGGCGCCGATGCCGAGGGGGTGCTGCAGCGGCTCTGCGCCAACGACGTCGCCGTTCCGCCCGGCCGCATCGTGTACACCGCGATGCTGAACGAGCGCGGCGGCTTCGAGAGCGATCTCACGGTCACGCGCCTGGCCGCCGACGCCTACCTGATCGTCAGCGGCTCGGCGCAGACGACGCGCGATGCTCACTGGATCCAGCGGCATCTCGGCGAAGCGACCCGCGCCACGCTCACGGACGTCACGTCGGCGCTCGCGGTGCTGGCGGTGATGGGCCCGTGGTCGCGGCAGCTCCTGTCCCGGCTCACCGATGCCGATCTGTCCAACCACGGCTTTCCGTTCGGCACCAGCCGTGACATCCAGCTCGGACCCGCGCCGGTGCGTGCCTCGCGCATCACGTACGTGGGCGAGCTCGGCTGGGAGCTCTACGTGCCGGCGGAGTTCGCGCCCGCGCTGTACGACGCCCTCGTGGACGCCGGCGGCGACCTCGGGCTGACCGACGCGGGCTACTACGCGATCGATTCGCTCAGGATCGAGAAGGGCTACCGGGCCTGGGGCCGCGAGCTCACCGCGGACGACACACCGCTGGAGGCCGGGCTCGGCTTCGCCGTGCGCTTCGACAAGCCGGTCGCGTTTCTCGGGCGCGAGGCGCTCCTGAGCCGCCGGGGTCAGCCGCTGACCCGGCGGCTGCTGAGCTTCGTGCTGGAGGACCCCGACGCGCTGCCGTGGGGGGACGAGCCGATCCTCTGCGATGGGCGGCTGGCGGGATCCGTCAGCTCGGCGGCCTTCGGCCACACGATCGGCCGGGCCGTCGCGCTCGGCTACGTCCGCCACGCGGACGGCGTGGACGAGCGGCTGCTGCAGAATGCGCGGTTCGAGATCGAGATCGCCGGCCGGCGCACGCCCGCGACGGCCGGCCTTCGGGCGCCGTATGATCCCCAGGGCCTCAGGATCAAGAGCTAAGCTCGAGCCCGTGCCCGCTATAATCAGGCGGTCAGTGACTCCCAGGAGGCTCCCGCATGGCCGAGGTTGATATCGTCCTTCCCGGCTACCCGGTGCGGACCGCGCGCGGTTCCATCGGCTACAGCTCGTGCACGCTGATCACGACCAGCGCCGGCTCGAAGGTCCTGGTCGACTGCGCCACCTATGCCGACCGGACGCAGTTCTTCGAGGCGCTGCACGAGCGCGGCCTCACGCCCGAGACCATCGACGTCCTCGTTCTCACGCACCTGCACTTCGACCACTGCATCAACGCCCGGTTCTTCAGGAAGGCGCGCGTGCTCCTGGGCAAGGCGGAGTACGACTACGCCAACTGGGCCCTCCGGCAGAAGCCGTATGGCGACCCGTACGTGATCGACGACCCCGACGGGTTGCTCGGTCCTCTCAAGACCGAGATGGTCGACGCCGACACGACACTCGAGCCCGATCTACGCCTGCTGATGACGCCGGGTCACACGCCAGGCGCGATGTCGGTGCTCGCCGACACTCCGGCCGGACGGGTCGCCATGGCGTCCGACGCCGCCAAGAGCGTGAGCGAGCTGATCACCAGGCAGGTGTTCCCGAGCGCGCGGGTCGACCACGCCCAGGCCAGCCGATCCATCGAGCGGCTGCTGGCGTCCGCCGACTTCATCGTTCCCGGCCATGATCGGAAGGTGCAGGTCGTCGACGGTCAGCCCCGCCTCGAGGACGTGCGCAACCGCCCGGCCTTGACGCTGTACATCTATTGATGTCGCTGGAGGCCTGCTCATGCTTGGCCGACTGATCGCCGGTGTCATTCTCGCCGCCCTCGCCCTCGGGGCCGCGCCCGCGCGGGCGCAGGCGCCCGCGCCGATCGAGAGCGAGCTCGTGCTGCTGGCCACGATCCCGAAGCGCATGAGCGATGCCGCCATCGCCGCCTTCAAGAGATACGCGAAGGATCGGTATGGCCTGACGGTGACGGTCAACACGCTGACCATGGGCACGCCCATCGGCTACGGCCGCATCGTGGAATGGAAAGGGCGGCCGCAGGCCGACGTGTTCTGGGGAGGGGAAAGCACGCTCTACGACGATCTCGCCGCCCAGGGGCTGATGGCGCCCCTGCAGGTGTCCGCGCCGATCTGGCAGCGCATCCCGGCCGGCGTCGGGAAGCCGAAGCCGATCCTGCTCAAGGATCCGAACCGCTTCTGGGTCGGCAGCGCGCCCCAGGTGTACGGGCTGGTCTACAACGAGCGCCAGTACGAACGGCTCGGGGCGCCGCCCCCGAAGGACTGGAACGATCTGTTGAACCCGAAGCTGCGCGGGTGGATCGCCCAGTGTGCGCCCACCCGCTCCAGCTCGAGCCACGCGCTCTACGAGGTGTTCCTCCAGGACCTCGGGCCCGACAAGGGCTGGGAATGGCTCGAGCGACTCGCGGCCTGGACAGGCCTCTTCACCACGCGCAGCCGTGATGTGCCCGCTGTCGTCGCGCGCGGCGAGTTCGCGGCGGGCTTCGCCGTGCCGAGTATCGGGGCGTTCGATGAGCGGCTCCTGGGGCATCCGATCCGTTTCGTCTTCAGCCGGAACTCGTACGTCGCGCCCGAGGTCTGGGGTGTCCTCGCGGGCGCGCCGCACCCGCGGGCGGCCCAGGCGTTCATCGAGTTCATGCTGACGGAGGCCGGCCAGCGGGCGCTCATGGGCATCGGGCTCTACTCCCTCGTGCCCGGCCTGCTGCTCCAGGGACCTGCGGGCTCCGTGGAGGAGAAGGCGGTCGAGTTCATGGGCGGCATCCGCTCGATCTTCGACATCGACGTGCAGAACGTGTACGACGACAAGATCGCGCGGGCGAGATATCAGGAGGTCAACCAGGAGTATCACCGACGCATCGAAAGCAACCTCGACGCTCTCAAGCGGAAGTGACTAGCCGGGCAATGGAGGATCGCGCGTCATGACCGAACCACGCCAGGATCCGTTTCTGCTCACCCCAGGGCCACTCACCACGTCGCGCACGGTCAAGCAGGCCATGCTCCACGACTGGGGTTCGCGCGATGTGGAGTTCATCAAGATCAACGCGCGGGTGCGCGAGCGGCTGGTCGAGCTCGCCGGCGGTCAGGGCACGCACGTGTGCGTGCCGCTCCAGGGCAGCGGCACCTTCATCGTCGAGGCGATGATCGGCACGCTCGTGCCGCCCGCGGGCAAGCTCCTGGTCCTCATCAACGGGGCCTACGGCAAGCGCATGGCGAAGATCTGCGAGTATCTGCACCGCGCGTACGGGGTGGTCGAGACGGCCGAGGACAAGCCGGTCGAGCCGGTGGCGCTGGAGCGGACGCTCATCACCGATCCGGCGATCACCCACGTGGCGGTGGTTCACTGCGAGACCACCTCCGGCATCCTCAATCCGGTCGAGGAGGTCGCGGCGGTGACGGCGCGTCACGGCCGGCGGCTCCTGCTCGATTCGATGAGCGCCTTCGGCGCGGTGCCAGTGGACGTCGGGCGGCTGGGCGCCGACGCCCTCGTCGCCTCATCGAACAAGTGCCTGGAGGGCGTGCCGGGGGTGGGCTTCGCGCTCATCCGCCGCGCCGCGCTCGAGGCGGCCCGGGGCAACGCGCCGTCGTTGAGCCTGGACCTTCACGACCAGTGGACGTCCATGGAGAAGACGGGCCAGTGGCGCTTCACGCCGCCCACGCACGTGATGGTGGCGCTGGACCAGGCGATCCAGGAGCACGCCGCCGAAGGTGGAGTCGCCGGCCGTGGCGCGCGCTACCGCCGCAACTGCCGCGTGCTCGTCGACGGCATGCGCGCCATGGGCTTCGAGACGCTGCTGGCCGACGCGCTCCAGGCGCCGATCATCGTCACCTTCCGCATGCCGGCCGATCCCAACTTCCGTTTCGACTCGTTCTACGACCGCCTGAGCCAGCGCGGCTACGTGATCTATCCCGGCAAGCTGACCGTGGCGGACAGCTTCCGGATCGGCTGCATCGGCCGCCTGGGGGAGCCGGAGATCCGCGGCGTCCTCGAGGCCATCCGGGCGATCCTGAACGAGATGGGCATCCGCCGCTGCGCCCCCGCCTGAGCGGAGAGCGGCCGCGGTCGAGGCGGCCTGTGATAGACTCCGCCCCGTGACTGAACCTGGGGCCAAGACACCCAGCCCCGTCCTCCTCGACGTCAGGAACCTCCAGACGCAGTTCACGACCTCGGGCGCGATCGTGCGCGCGGTCGACGGGGTCTCGTGGGACGTGTGTCCGGGCGAGACCGTGGCGCTGGTGGGGGAGTCAGGTTGCGGCAAGTCGGTGAGCGCGCTGTCGGTCATGCGACTGGTGTCGCAGCCGGCCGGCCGCATCGTGGGCGGCCAGATCCTGTTCAAGGGGCGCGACCTCCTGACGCTCTCGGACGACGAGATGCGCGACGTCCGCGGCAAGGAGATCGCGATGATCTTCCAGGAGCCGATGACGTCGCTGAATCCCGTGCTGACCATCGGGCGCCAGCTCACCGAGCCCGCGGAGATCCATCTGGGCATGACCCCGGCCCAGGCCCGCGATCGCGCCGCCGAGCTCTTGAGCCGCGTGGGCATCGCTGATCCGGAACGCCGGCTCCGCCAGTACCCGCACCAGTTCAGCGGGGGCATGCGCCAGCGCATGATGATCGCGATGGCGCTGGTCTGCGATCCGGCGCTGATCCTCGCCGACGAGCCCACCACCGCGCTGGACGTGACCATCCAGGCGCAGATCCTTGAGCTGATGAAGGATCTCTCGCGCCGCTTCGGCGTCGCCATGCTCATGATCACTCACAATCTCGGGGTGGTGGCACGCTACGCGGATCGTGTCAACGTGATGTACGCGGGGAAGATCGTCGAGCGCGGGACGGCGCGCGAGATCTACGGCAATCCGCGCCACCCCTACACGCTGGGGCTCCTGCGCTCGGTGCCGCGTCTGGACGAGCCACGTCGCGCGAAGCTCCAGCCGATCCCGGGCCAGCCTCCAGATCTGAGCCGCCTCCCGGTCGGCTGCTCGTTCGCTCCCCGCTGCAGCTACGTGATCGAGCGCTGCCGCGAAGAGGCGCCCGAGCTCGACGTCATCGAGACGCAGCATCTGGCCTCGTGCTGGGTCGCCAAGACGCTCGGTCGCGAAGTCGAGCCGGTGGTCTCGTGAATCCAGCCTCGCCCGAGCAGCCTGAGTTCCTCCTCGAGGTCCGGAACCTCGTCAAGCACTTCCGCGTCGGGGGCGGGCTGTTCGGGGGGCCGCCCGGCCTGATCAAGGCCGTCGACGGTGTGAGCTTCGCGATCCGGCGCGGCGAGACGCTCGGGCTCGTCGGTGAGTCCGGCTGCGGCAAGACCACCACCGGCCGCTGCATCCTTCAGCTCGAGCACGCGACGAGCGGGCAGGTGATCTTCGAGGGGCGTGAGATCACGGCGCTCTCCGAGGTCGAGCTCCGCCCGGTGCGGCGCCGGATGCAGGTGATCTTCCAGGACCCGTACAGCTCCCTCAACCCGCGCATGACCGTGGGCCAGATGATCGCCGAGCCGCTCGTCGTGCACGGGATCGTCCCCGACCGGGCGGGGCGCGCCGCTCGGGTCAAGCAGTTGCTGTCACACGCGGGACTGCTGCCGGCCATGGCCCACCGGTACCCTCACGAGCTCTCCGGTGGGCAGCGTCAGCGCGTCGGGGTCGCGCGGGCGCTGGCCATGGAGCCCAGCTTGATCATCTGCGACGAGCCGGTCTCGGCTCTGGACGTCTCCATTCAGGCGCAGATCATCAACTTGCTGGAGGAGCTGCAGGCCGAGTTCGGCTTGACCTACCTGTTCGTCGCCCATGATCTCTCGGTGGTGCGCCACATCTCCGACCGGGTCGCGGTGATGTATCTGGGCAAGATCGTCGAGATCACGGATCGCAAGTCGCTCTACGAGAATCCCCAGCACCCGTACACGAGAGCCCTCCTCTCGGCGGTGCCCATTCCCGATCCGGCCGTGGAGTCCCAGCGGGAGCGAACGGTCCTCGGGGGCGAGGTGCCGAGCCCGCTCAACCCTCCATCGGGCTGCGTCTTCCATCCGCGCTGCCCGATCGCCATCGACGACTGTCGCCAGGTGATTCCGGAGCTCCGGGAGATCAGCCCCGAGCATCGGGCCGCCTGCATCCGCATCGGAGACGCCCATCCGTGACCCGGCGGGGTCTTGGCTTGACAGTGCGCCGGGCGGACCGTTAATCTACGGGCACTTAGGGAACCCGCGCCCCACCTCGCGGATTGAAGTCCCAGGAGTCGCGAACTCGACGAAGACCAGGTCCTTGCCGGCCACCAGGTGGGCCTGGTGCGGCTCGCCGGATGGCAGAGGAAGGAGGAACGCAATGAGACACGGAAGGCGAGCGTTCCTGACGGCCCTGGCGCTGGCCCTGCTCGCGACCACCGCGACCCCCAGCTTGGCCCAGGACACGCCCCGCTACGGAGGCGAGCTGATCTTCCTGGTCCCCTCCGAACCACCCTCCTACGATGGGCACCGCGAGGGAACCTTCGGCACCGTGCATCCGCTCGCGCCGCACTACAACACGCTGTTGCGGATCGATCCGTCCGACAAGACCGGGACCCGCCCGGTGCCCGACCTGGCCGAGTCCTGGACGATCTCCCCGGACGGGATGACCTACACCTTGAAGCTCCGCCAGGGCGTCCGCTTCCATGACGGCAGCCTGATGACGTCGCGCGATGTCAAGGCGAGCTATGACAAGATCGTGTTCCCGCCGGCCGGAGTGAGCTCGTACCGCAAGGGCCAGTACCGGGCGGTGGAGGCGGTGGAGGCGCCCGATCCCCAGACGGTGCGATTCCGGCTCAAGTGGCCCGAGACCTCCTTCCTCATCATTCTGGCCTCTCCGTACAGCTGGATCTACAAGGCCGAGACCCTGGCCAAGGACATGCGCTGGTACGAGACCAACGTGATCGGTACCGGGCCGTTCAAGTTCGTCGAGCACGTGAAGGGCTCGCACCTGGTGAGCAAGAAGAATCCGGACTACTGGGACAAGGGCAAGCCCTATCTTGACGGGTACCGCGTGCTCTTCGTCACATCCTCGTCGGCCCAGGTCGCGGCCGTCCGGGGGGAACGCGCCCACATCCAGTTCCGCGGCTTCAGCCCGGCCGATCGGGACAGCCTCGTCCAGGCGCTCGGGCCGAAGATCACGGTGCAGGAAAGCCCCTGGGACTGCGCGCTGCTGGTGGCGATGAACCACGACCGCAAACCCTGGGACGACCGGCGTGTCCGCCGGGCCCTGACGCTGGCCCTGGACCGCTACGAGGCGTCGCGCAATCTGTCCCGGATCGCCATCGTGAAGGAAGTGGCGGGGATCCAGGTGCCGGGGACGCCCTGGGCCACGCCGCCCCAGGAGCTGGAGAAGCTGGCTGGGTACGGGCGCGACATTCGCGCCAATCGGGCCGAGGCGCGCCGGCTGCTTCGTGAGGCGGGCATTCCCGACGGCTCCGCGTTCACGTTCAAGAACCGAGGCATCCCCCAGCCCTATGAGCCGGTGGGGATCTGGCTCATCGACCAGTGGCGCCAGATCGGGCTCAACGCCAAGCAGGAGGTCATCGAGGCCTCCGCCTACCATCCCATGCTCCAGCGCGGCGACTTCGAGGTGGCCATGGACTTTCAGTGCGGCTTCGTCGTGGAGCCCGACACCGACCTCGCCAAGTTCCAGTCGTTCGGGATCGCCGAGAACAACTTCAGCCGCTACAAGGATCCTGTGCTGGACGAGCTTTACGTCAAGCAGTCGCGGGCCGTAGACGCCGAGGAGCGGAAGCGCCATCTCCGGGCCTTCGAGAAGCGCCTGCTCGACGAGGAGGTCCACTACATCTATACCCTGCAATGGCACCGGATCATCCCGCACAACTCCAAGGTGCGGGGATGGACGATCACGCCGGCGCACTTCCTGAACCAACAACTCGACACCGTATGGCTGGCCGAATAGCCCACACACGGAGGTGTGATGTGAGAAAAGTGACAACGCGTCTCATGCCGTTCCTGGTCTCCCTGGTCGCTCTCGCGCAGGTCGCGGGGGCTCCTGCCGCCGCGCAGGAGAAGCCGCGCTCCGGCGGTGAACTCGTGTTCGTCGTGCCGTCGGAACCGCCATCCTATGACGCCCATCGCGAGGAGACGTTCGGCCTCATCCACCCGATGGCGCCTCACTACAGCACGCTGATGCGCGTCGACCCCTTCGACAAGACGGGCACCAAGCCGGTGGGTGATCTGGCCGAGTCCTGGACGATCGCCAAGGACGGCCTGGTCTACACGTTCAAGCTGCGCCAGGGCGTGAAGTTCCATGACGGCAGCCCCCTGACCTCCCGTGACGTCAAGGCCTCCTACGACAAGATCATCTTTCCGCCCGCCGGAGAGGTGTCGCTCCGCAAGAGTGCCTACAAGGTCGTCGAGGTCGTGGAGGCGCCGGATCCCCAGACCGTGCGTTTCCGGCTCAAGTGGCCGGAGTCCTCGTTCCTCCTGAACCTGGCCTCGCCCTGGAACTGGATCTACAAGGCCGACATCCTGGCCAAGGACATGCGCTGGTACGAGAAGAACGTCATGGGGACCGGCCCCTTCACCTTCGTCGAGCACGTCAAGGGCTCGCACTGGGTCGGGAAGAAGAACCCCAACTACTGGGACAAGGGCAAGCCTTACCTGGACGGTTATCGGGCGCTGTTCATGAGCTCCTCCTCCGCTCAGGTAGCGGCGGTCCGTGGCGAGCGGGCGCACATCCAGTTCCGGGGTTTCACGCCGGCGGACCGCGACAGCCTCGTGCAAGCGCTCGGCAACAAGATCACGGTCCAGGACAGCCCCTGGGACTGCATCCTGATGATCGCGATGAACCACGGGAAGAAGCCGTTCGACGACAAGCGAGTGCGCCGGGCGCTCACGCTGGCGCTGGACCGCTATGAGGCGTCCAAGAACCTGTCCAAGATCGCGATCGTGAAGGAGGTGTCGGGCATCCAGGTGCCGGGCACGCCCTTTGCCACGCCCCCCGAGGAGCTGGCCAAGCTCGCGGGCTATGGCAAGGACATCAACGCCTCGCGCGCCGAGGCGCGCAAGCTCCTCAAGGAGGCCGGCGCCGAGGGCCTGTCGTTCACCTTCAAGAACCGCGGGATTCCCCAGCCGTACGAGCCCCTGGGCATCTGGCTGATCGACCAGTGGCGGCAGGTGGGGCTCAACGTCAAGCAGGAGATCCTCGAGGCTTCCGCGTATCATCCGATGCTCAAGCGGGGGGACTTCGAGGTCGCGATGGACTTCCAGTGCGGCTTCATCGTGGAGCCGGACCTGGACCTGCCGCGCTTCCTCTCCGACTCCGACGCCAACTACGGCAAGTCCGGTGACAAGGTGCTGGACGATCTCTACGTCAAGCAGAGCCAGGCCACGGAGGCCGAGGAGCGGAAGCGACATCTTCGGGCCTTCGAGAAGCGGCTGCTGGACGAGGAAGTGCACTCGATCATGACGCTGCAGTGGCACCGGATCATCCCGCACAGCTCGAAGGTGAAGGGCTGGACGATCACGCCGAGCCACTACCTGAACAACCAGCTCGACACGGTCTGGCTCACCGAATAGCCTGACGGCCGGATCCCTCTCCCCCTGAAAAGGGGGAGAGGGCAGGGTGAGGGGGTGATTCGAAGATGTGGCGATATTTCCTGAAGCGGTTCCTCCTCATGTTCCCCACACTCATCGGTGTGGCCGCGCTCATCTTCTTCCTGATGCGCGTCGTGCCCGGCGACATCGTCGAGCTGCGCTTCGCCGGTGAGAGCTCGGCCGCGTCCAAGGAGAACCTCGCGCAAGAGCGCTCGCGCTTCGGCCTCGATAGGCCGCTGTGGAAGCAGTTCGCCGAGTGGATGTGGGGGCTCGCGCGGCTCGATTTCGGGAAATCGATGTGGACCGGCGCCTCGATCACCGACGAGATCAAGCTGCGCTTCGCGCTGTCGCTCCAGCTCGCGGTCATGGCGACGATCGTCGCCGTGCTCCTGGCGATCCCGCTGGGCGTGATCTCGGCGATCAAGCAGGACACGTGGGTCGACTACGTGGTCCGCATCTTCTCGATCGCCGGCATCGCCACGCCCTCGTTCTGGCTGGGCATCCTGCTGATCCTGGGCCTCCTGATCGTGTTCAAGTGGCTGCCCCCGATGGTGTACACGCCGTTCTGGGTCAATCCGTGGCAGAACCTGGCCCAGCTCATCTGGCCCGCGCTGGCGGTCGGCTACCGCTACTCGGCCGTCGCCACCCGCATGACACGATCGGCGATGCTGGAAGTCCTGCGCGAGGACTACATCCGCACCGCCCGCGCCAAGGGCCTCGTCGAGAACCTGATCCTGTCCCGCCACGCGCTGAAGAACGCCATGCTCCCGGTATTGACGGTGATTTGCCTCGAGTTCGCGTTCCTGATGGGAGGGCTCGTGGTGACCGAGCAGGTGTTCAACCTGAACGGCCTCGGCTTGTTGTTCGTGCAGTCGGTGGCGCATCGGGACTACACGCTGACCCAGGCGTTGGTGCTGCTCGTGGCCGCGGTGTTCATCGTCGTCAACTTCCTGATGGACCTGATGTATGCGTGGCTCGACCCACGCATCCACTATCGGTAGGAGAGGGCGCCATGGCCATCAATGTGCCGGTAGAGATCGCGACCACCGAGGCGGTGCCGCGCGAGCCCCGCGCGCGCTGGCTCTCCGCGGTCGTCGGGTTCACGCGGCGCCGCACGCTGGGGGCGGTCGGCGCCGGCGTGGTGGTGCTGATGCTGCTCGTGGCCGCGCTGGCGCCCGTGATCGCGCCGTACGACCCGGTGACGGTGGACTTCGGCGCCATGCTGGCGGCCCCCAACGCGAAGCACTGGCTCGGCACCGACGCATTCGGCCGTGACGTGCTGTCGCGGCTGATCTACGGCTCTCGGACGGCGCTCCTCGTCGGTTTCGGCTCGGCGCTCCTGGGCGCGACCGTAGGCGCGATCCTGGGCGTGGGCAGCGCCTACTTCGGTGGGCGCATCGACCTCTATCTGCAGCGGCTCATGGACGTCTTCCTGGCGTTCCCGCTGATCATCCTGGCGCTGGCCATCGTCGCCATCCTGGGGAACAACCTCCAGAACCTCATCATGGCCATCACGATCCCCATGATTCCGCGCTGCGCCCTCGTGATCCGGTCCAGCGCGCTGGCGATCCGCGAGATGCCCTACGTCGACGCCGCGCGCGCCGCCGGCTTCAAGCACGGGCGCATCATCCTGCGCCACATGCTGCCGAACGTCATGGCGCCGTACCTGATCATGCTGACGGCGTTCCTGGGTCAGGCCATCCTGCTCGAGGCGTCGCTCTCGTTCCTCGGCCTGGGCGTGCAGGAACCCACGGCCGCGTGGGGGCTGATGCTCCGTGGAGCCGCCGTCGAGTTCGCCGAGACGGCGCCCTGGATGGCGGTCTTCCCCGGCCTCGCGATCAGCCTGGCGGTCTTCGCCTTCAACCTGTTCGGGGACTCGCTGCGCGACGCCCTGGACCCGAAGCTCCGTACACTCTAAAAGGTCGAAGGGGGCGGTCCGATCAAAACGGGGCTTCGCCCCGTGGGCCCCCTCCGAGCCTCCCCCAACAACCGGATTGCGCTGGCAAAGCCGGCGCTCGAACGCCGAGTTATCTCACGCCAGCTTCGTCGAGCGTGATGAGCCGATTTCTTCACCGTCTCAAAGCCGGCGCTCGAAGCGGAACGTCAGACGCTCTGAGCTCCCTTCAAGCCGGCGACCGTTTTCTCCCACAGGCTCTCAGCGCCCGCCCATCGGAGGCCTTGCGCCGCTGGTGCTGCCTGACGCTTTTGGGCGTGGCCTTGGTGCCGGCCACGGCGACCCTCGTCGATCCTCGGGGCCTGCCGCGGGAGCCGCTCGAGGTCCTGGGTCGCTTCGTCGGAGAGTGCAGACGGAGGTCTGGATCCGTCACGATGGCCCACCGATCCGCGAGTCGCACGTCAGAGGCCGCGCCGTGTGCCGCCGGACGCTCGACGGCCGCTACGTCGAGTTCCGGAGCGCGAGCATCCCGCCGGGCCAGTCCGATCTACAGGTCATGACCTATGACTCGCAGGCCCAGCGTTTCCGCCAATGGCTCTTCGACTCGGACGGCTACCGGCACGAGGCGCACGGACGCTGGGATCCCGCTACCTCGACGCTCAGGTGGGAGGGGCAAACCGGCAGTACCGCCTTCATCATCGAGGATCGCTGGCTCGGCCCCGACCGCCTCGAGTGGAGCTTGATCCGGACCGCGAGCGACGGCCGGCGGCTACAGGCGATCAGGGGAGTGGTCACTCGAATTTTGAAGCCCGGCAGTCCCTCGCGCTGAAGCGGCGGCGCCGTGCCGATTCTCCTCGGCAGACTTGACACGTGTAGTGCGAGTTGATACAAATACGAGGGTTTTGGCTCCCTCGGATTTTCGAGCAGGAGAGTACCAGCCGGACGACCGGTTGACAGGAGGCATCGAATGGCGTATGTGATCGCGGAACCGTGCATCAATGTCAAGGACAAGGCCTGCGTCGAGGTCTGTCCCGTGGATTGCATCTACGAGGGCGACACCATGCTCTACATCCATCCGGATGAGTGCATCGACTGCGGCGCGTGCGAGCCGGTCTGCCCGGTCAAGGCCATCTTCGTCGACGACGAGCTGCCCGCGGAGTGGAAGCAGTACACGCAGATCAACAAGCAGTTCTTCGCCGACAATCCGGGAGTGAAGCCCGCGACCAAGGCCTAGCCGCTCCCGTACTCGTCCATTTTTTGACGGGGACCCGCTCTCGGGTCCCCGTTTTGTCGTCTACGGCCGGAACGTTCGGAAGCACGCTGGGCGAGGTGCAAGGGCATCAGCTTGCCGCGCGCGGTCCAGATCGGCTGCATCCGCTTGACGCGCAGGCTCTGCGTCTTGCTCCAGACGGCTCGGGCCAGATCGGAGGCTTCGTTGCTCCGACCCAGAGCCTGCAGCACCGCCTCGACCACGGCCTGCTCGTCCACGGACCCGACACTCGGATTGATCACGAGACTCAGCCGGGTGAAGCCATCCGGATCCTCTTCCTCGAGCAGCTGGTAGTCGAGCGGGCTTCCGCCGAAGCGCGCCGGCAGCACGTCCTCCAGGATGTGGATCATCTCGCTGCCGACCAGCGTCACGCCTTCCCCGGTCAGCTTTCGGAAGCTGCGGAGGTCGCCCAGGTGCTCCGTGAACCCGTAGCGCTCGAGGGGGCAACCGCACGCGCGCCGCTCGACGACGCCGTGGTCGTCCATTTCCACGTTCAGGAGGAGCTTGGGCGTGGTCGGCAGCAGTGACGTGAACAGGAACGCATCGACCCGGATGTCGGTCCCCGGCGCCTGACGCGGATGCTGGATGAGGGCGAGGCTGTCCTTGTAGAAGTGCACGTCGTTGCCGTCCGATGACCGGGGGCAGCCGGTCCCAACCGCCCCCGCCTCGGTGATGATCGCCCAGTTCGCACCGGGCCAGCGCGAGCAAGCGGCGGTACGGGCTTCGCGCGCGCCCATAGACTCCGCGTTCCATCAGCCGCAGGAAGTTGTTCTCCCGTTCGGCGAGCCGCCTACGCACGATCACGCGGGCGTCCTCCAGCGAGATGCGCTGACGCAGGTAGCCGCAGAGTCCCCAGGCGAACCGGCTGTACATCTTCAGATCGTCCAGGAGGCTCATCCGATGGACCGGAGCGCGTCCCGCCAGGCTGTCGGAACCGTGAAGGCCGGACCCCGGGGCAAGGGGATTCATGCGTCCTGACGCATGGTACCGCGTCGTGGCCGGTTCGGTGCCCAGGGTGACAGGCACGGCGCATCGAGCGCCCAACTGACGGCAGCTATACCGGTCTCGTCGGATCGCAAACGGGGGCGACGCGGTGCTCGTGGTCCTCGCCGCGGCCAACCGGGATCCGGCGGCGAACCCCGAGCCGGCGCGGTTCGACCCCCTCCGCCGCGACCGGCAGGCGTTCACCTTCGGCGTCGGACCGCACGCCTGCCCGGGGGAAGCGATGGCCACCGCCATTGCCGAGGCGGGAGTGGAGCGGCTCCTCGCCTGCGCGTGCGGCGGGAAGCGCTGGCCGGCCGGATGACCGACCGTCCGTCGGCGAACACGCGGATCCCGCTGTTCGGGGCAGAGGCTGAGCCGGCCGTCCAGGCCGTTGTTGCCCAGCGTGACAGGCAGGGCGACCTGACCCCTGCACATCACAGCAGGCAGACCGCGGGGCGGGCGTGGCGTACCGTCGCGATTTACGGCCGTGTGAGGCGTGGCATCGCTCTTGCCCCGTGCAGGCGTGTGGCCGCCCTCGTCAGAGGCTCCGATCCGAGACGCACCCCGTTGACGTCGGTGCCGCCCGCGCCACCCGCGCCTCCCGCCAACGGGCACGGCGGCACGCCGGTGGGCTTTCACGGCGCGGTGAGCGAGTTCAAGCGGCGGCTGATCGAGGCCACGCTCACCCAGCTCGGCGGCAACCGCACGCGGACCGCGCGCGCGCTCGGACTGCAGCGCACATACCTCTTGCGTCTCATGCGAGAGTTCCAAGTCCGCGTGCCACCGAGCCCGGCACCACCAAGGCGCAGCACCGGACAGCCGGCCGACGTCGCGTCCCAAAGCCCGTTGACACGCGGCGGCCCAGCGTTTGAAATGAGTGGCTCCGACTGCAGCGGACATACCTCCTGCGTCTCATGCGAGAGTTCCAGGTGCGCGTCCCACCGAGCGCCGCCCCGCCGGGCCCCGCCACGGCGCGGGGACGGCGCACAGGCCGATGTCCCGGCCCAAAGTCGTTGACACGCGGCGGCCCAGCGTTTGAAATGAGTGCGTGAACGACGTCTGGATCGCCGGGGTGGGCATGACCCGCTTCGGGAAACGCGAGGAGAGCCTGCCGGACCTGATGGCGGAGGCGGCCCTCGCGGCCATGGCCGACGCCCGGGTCGATACGCCCGACACCCTGGTGGTCGCCGCGATGAATCCCGAGGAGTTCACCGGCGAGGGCAACTACGGGTCGCTGATCGCGACCCATCTCGGCCTCTCCCGCGTTCCTGCCATCCGGGTGGAGACCGCAACGTCGTCGGGGCTCGCCGCCATCTACGCCGGCTTCGCGGCGATCGCGGCGGGGCTCCACCGCTCCGTGCTCGTGGTCGGCGGCGAGAAGATGAGCCATCTCCCCACTCCGCGCGTCTCCGAGATCATCGGCCGCTCCATCGATGCGCACGAGCGGAGCTACGGCTCGACGATGCCCGCGCTGGCGGGCCTGATCACCCGCGCGGCGATGCACCGGCGGGGCTTCACGCTCAAGGAGATCTCGCAGGTCGCGGTCAAGAATCACGCGCACGGGGCGCGGAATGCGTACGCGCACTTCCAGGAGCCGATCACGCTCGAGGCGGTGATGGAGAGCCGCATGGTGGCCGATCCGCTGCGCCTGTTCCACTGCTGCCCGATCTCGGACGGCGCCGCGGCCCTGCTGTTGACTGCCGAGCGTGGCGCGGTGCGGATCGCCGGCCTCGGGCAGGGGACCGATACGATGGCGGTGCGCTACCGCACCGAGCTCACCTCGTTCCGGGCGACCCAGGTCGCGGCCGACGCCGCCTACCGCATGGCCGGCTTCGGGCCGGAGCGCGTGGAGGTGGCCGAGCTCCACGACGCGTTCACCTCGTTCGAGCTGATCGCGCTCGAGGACACGGGGCTGGTCCCGAGCGGCAAGGCCGGTCGCGCCACGCTCGACGGCGAGACGATGATCGGCGGGCGATTGCCGGTCAACCCGTCGGGCGGGCTGAAGGCGCGCGGGCATCCCCTGGCCGGCACCGGGATCGCGCAGCTCGTCGAGCTCGTCTGGCAGCTCACCGGCCGCGCCGGCGGTCGTCAGGTGGAGGCGCACGTGGGGCTCGCGCAGTCGATCGGTGGGCTGGCCACGAACAACTGGGTGGCGATCCTCGAGGCGCCCCGGTGATCGGCGACCGGCTGGTCGCGTCGCGCTGCCCTCGCTGCCAGCGGATGGTCGTCCCCCCGGCGCGCATCTGCCCGGACCACGCGGTGCGGATGGAGCCGGGAACCGTGCCCGCGGTGGGCGAGGTCGTCTCGTTCACGACCTTGCACTCTCCGCCGGAAGGGTTCCGGTCTCCGCTCCACATCGCGCTGGTCGAGCTCGAGGGCGGCGCCCGGCTCTTCTGCCACGGCGACGAGACCCGCGGCTTCAAGATCGGCACCACCGTATCGGTGGAAGAGGTGGACTCGGTGTTCTACTTCTCGCACATGGGATTCGCGGACCGCGCGCGGCTGTTCTGGCGGCGTGCGGGCGCGCGCGGAGAGAAGGTCGCCTCGATCACCAAGAGCTTGGTCAAAGGTGCCTGGAAAGGGAGGAGCAGTGGCGAAAGCTGAGCGCAAGACCCGTCCGAGAAGGCGGCGGACCACCGGCCCGGCCGAGCGGCCGCCGCTCGATGGGATCCGCGTGCTCGACCTCACCCGCGTGCTCGCCGGCCCGTTCTGCGCCATGGCGCTCGGGGACATGGGCGCCGAGGTCATCAAGATCGAGGAGCCGGGCAAGGGCGACGACACGCGAGGGTGGCCGCCGTTCCTGGGCGGCGAGGCGACCTACTTCCTGGCGGTGAACCGCAACAAGAAGAGCCTGACGCTCAACCTCAAGCCCGCCGAAGGGCAGGACATCTTGAGGCGGCTCATCGAGAAGTGCGACGTCGTGCTCGAGAACTTCCGGCCCGGCACCATGGACCGGCTCGGGTTCGGCTACGAGCGCCTGCGGGCGGTCAATCCGCGGCTGGTGTACTGCTCGATCTCGGGATTCGGCGAGAGCGGACCGCAGGCGAGCCGACCGGGCTACGACCTGATCGTGCAGGGGGAGTCGGGGCTCATGGACATCACGGGATTCGCCGACGGGGCGCCCGTGAAGGTCGGCACCTCGATCGCGGATCTGGTGGCCGGCATGGCCGCGGCGCAGGGCATCACGCTCGCGCTGCTGGCGCGCACCCGCACGGGCCAGGGGCAGAAGGTCGAGATCGGCATGCTGGACGTGATGGCGTCGCTGTTAACGTATCAGGCGGGACTGTACTGGAACGGGGGCGGCCGTCCCGGGCGGCGCGGCAACCAGCATCCGTCGATCGTGCCCTACGAAGTCTTCCAGGCGCAGGACGCGTACGTCACGCTCGGCGTGGCCAACAACTCGCTCTGGGAGCGCGCGTGCCGGGCGCTCGGCCGCGAGGACCTCGTCCACGATCCGCGCTTCGACACCGAGGCGAACCGTGTGACCAACCGCCACACGCTGGTTCCGCTGCTGAACGAGATCCTCGGCGCGCGCCCCGCCGCCGAGTGGCTCGAGCGCCTGGAGAGGGCCGGGGTGCCGGCCGGGAAGATCAACACCGTCGCCGAGGTGTGCGAGAGCGAGCACCTGAAGGCGCGCGGCATGGTGGTGAAGCTCGCGCATCCCAAGGCCGGCGCCATCACCGTGATGGGGGTGCCGATCCGCCTGTGGTCGACCCCCGGCGCCGCCTCGGCCCCCCCGCCGCTCCTCGGCCAGCATACGGACGAGATCCTGACGGGGCTGCTCCGCATGGCGAAGGCCAAGGTCGAGCGTCTGCGCACCGCGGGGGTCGTGTGACCGGGTCCTGAGCCTCGTTCCGCCACAAGGGCCTTGACAAGGCTCCACCCCTTGGTGTCTTTGATACATCGAAGCGGGACACGACTTCCCGCCATGTGGGAATCCTAGCCGTCGGCCGCGATCAGCCTCGACCAGGGAGGAGCCAGATGATGAGACGGGTCCTTGTCGTCCTCACCGCAGCACTCCTCGTGTCCTTCTCACTCGGCGCCGGCGGCGCGGCCGCGGCCGAGGACGTCCGGATCGGGACGATCTTCCCCATGACGGGCAACATGGCCTTCGGCGGCAACGAGGGGTTCATGGGCACCGAGATCGCCCGCGAGATCGTCAACGAGCGCGGCGGGATCTGGGGCGGGCGGAAGATCGTGTTCGTGACCGCGGACGCCCCCGATCAGACGGCGGCCACCAGCGAGATGAACCGGCTGATCTCCCGCGAGAACATCAAGCTCGTGATCGGCAGCTTCTCGAGCGCGATCGCGTTCACGGCTTCGGCCGTCGCCGAGCGGAACAAGGTGATCTTCTGGGAGAACCACGGTGTCGCCGACACCATCGCGCGCCGGGGTTTCAAGTACCTGTTCAAGAGCAACGTGAACGCCACCGGCACCGGAGGCGGCGCGGCGAGCTTTGCCGGGACTTCCTTGGCCAAGACGCTCGGCATCGCGCCCAGGGACCTGAAGGTGGCGGTGGTCTGGGAGGACGGCACGTACGGCGCCTCGGTCGGCAAGGCGGCCTTCGACAAGGCCAAGGAGCTCGGCCTCAACGTGGTGGCCAACGAGGGCTACAGCGCCAAGGCCGCCGATCTCTCGCCGCTGATCCTGAAGCTCAAGGCTCTCAACCCCGACGTGCTGCTCGTGGCCGGCATCGGGCAGGACGCGGTGCTGTTCTGGAGCCAGGCCAAGAAGCTGGACTTCAACGTCAAGGCGGTGGTGGCCACCTCGGGCGGCTGGGGCGTCCCCGATTTCGCCAAGAACCTCGGCGAGGGCGCCAACGGCGTGTTCAGCTCGGACTTCCCGACCGAGGTCAATCCCGATGCGCTGACGCCGCAGGCGCGCGAGCTCGCCCGGGAGTTCGTGAAGCGCTTCCAGGCCAAGAAGGGGACGCGCCCGACCGGCAATGCCTGGCTGGCGTTCGCCGGCACCATGGTGCTGTTCCAGGACGTGCTGCCGAAGGCCGGCGCCCTCGACCCGGACAAGATCCGCGACGCCGCCTTCTCGGTCGATCTGCCGCCCGGCAGCATGGCCAACGGCTGCGGCGTCAAGTTCATCGCGCACGACCAGTTCGACGGCGGCAAGAACGAGCGCGCCTTCGCCATCGTCGGGCAGTGGCAGGACGGGGTGATGCGTGTGGTGGGCCCCGAGAACCTGGCCACCAACAAGCCGATCCTGGTGCCGCTGCCCAAGTGGTCCGATCGGAAGTAGCGGCCGGCTCGTAGCTCGCCGCGGTAGGCGGCCCGGTGATCTTCGTCGAGCTCGCCGTCGCGGGCATCATGCTGGGGGGTGTCTATGCCCTCATCAGCATCGGGCTCACCCTGATCTTCGGGGTGCTCCGGGTGGTGAACTTCGCCCACGGCGAGATGCTGATGCTCGGGATGTTCCTGGCCTACTGGGCGTACACCCTGGCCGGGCTCCCCGCCTGGCTCACCGCGCCGCTCTCGATCCCCGTCTTCGCGCTGCTGGGCTGGCTCGTCTATCGCCTGGTCGTCCGGCGCACGCTCGGCATGGGCGACGTCGTGCAGATCTTCGCGACGGTCGGCATCGGGGTGCTCCTCCAGAACGGGGCCCTCGTGCTCTGGACCGGTGACTTCCGGACCGTCCGGGGCGATTACGCGGAGGCGTTGTTGCGGATCGGTGGCGTGCAGCTCTCGCTGCCGCTGCTGGTCGCCTTCGCCGTCGCGATCGTCGTCTCCGGGATCCTGTTCCTGCTCCTGAACCTGACGCTCGAGGGCAAGGCGGTGCGCGCGGTCGCCCAGGATCCCATCTCGGCGCTGGCGCTGGCCATCGACACGGACCGCGTCTACATGAAGACGTTCGTGGCCGGCGTCTGCTGCGTCGGGCTGGCCGGTGTGCTGCTCGCGCCGAACTACCCGATCTTTCCCGCCATCGGCGTGAGCTTCGGCCTCGTGTCCTACGTCGTGGTGGTCCTCGGCGGCCTGGGCAGCATGGTCGGCGCGCTGCTGGGCGGCTTCATCATCGGGATGATCGAGGTCGTGAGCGGGTACTTCCTGGCGACCGCGCTGAAGCAGGCGCTCTACTTCGTGATCTTCGTCCTCGTGCTGCTGGTGCGGCCGCAGGGGCTGTTCGGGCAGCGCGGGGCCGAGACGATGGGCTTCGGCAAGATCGTATGACCTCGGCGCGGCCGGCGGTCCTGATCGCGATCGTGCTGGCGCTGGCGGTGCTGCCGCTCACCACGTCCAATGGCTACTACCAGGACGTGATCGTGCAGATCTACATGTGGGCCGCCGCCGCGGCCGCCTGGAACCTGCTCGGCGGCTACGCGGGCCAGTTCTCCCTCGGGCACGCGGCGTTCTTCGGAATCGGCGCCTACACCTCGAGCCTGCTGTTCCTGAAGGCCGGCCTCACGCCGTGGCTGGGCATGTTCGCCGGCGGCGCCCTGGCGGCCCTCTTCGCCCTGGTGATCGGCTATCTCTCGATCCGGCTGCGTGGCCCCTTCTTCACGCTGTCCACGATCGCGCTCGCCGAGGTGTTGCTGATCCTGGCCGTCCACTGGCGCCAGTTGACCGGGGGTGCGGAGGGCGTCTCGCTGCCGCCCACACCGGATCCGGTGAACTTCACCTTCGACGACCGGCGCGTGTACGGGCTGGTCGGGCTGGGCTTCCTGCTGGTGACCATGGGCGCCACCTACATGATCGAGCGCTCGCGGCTCGGCTACTACCTGGTCGCGATCCGCGAGGAGGAGGAGGCGGCGCGGGCCGTCGGCGTGCCGGTCCTCCGCGTCAAGCTGATCGCGGCCGTGGTCAGCGCGTTCCTGACCGCGCTGGTCGGCACCTTCTACGCCCAGTACGTGCTGTGGATCGAGCCTTCCCACATGTTCTCGCTGGACGTTTCCATCCAGCTCGCGTTGATCGTGATCATCGGCGGGCTCGGCACGCTCTTCGGGCCGCTGATCGGCGCGGCCCTCGTGATCCCGCTCAACATGTTCCTGCGGGCGTGGCTGGGGGCGGCCGTGTCGGGCCTCTACCTGGTCGTCTACGGATTCGTGCTGGTGCTCGTGGTCCTCTATGCGCGGGAAGGCGTGTGGGCGGAAGTCCGGCGCCGGCTGCGGCCCGCTGGGCCGCGGTCCGTTCAGGAGCCGGCGTGACCGCGCAGGCCCTGCTGAACGTTGAGCGCGTCACCAAGCGCTTCGGCGGCCTCACGGCCGTGCGGGACGTGAGCTTCACCGTGGCCGAAGGCGACATGGTGGGCGTCATCGGACCGAACGGCGCCGGCAAGACGACGCTCTTCTCCGTGCTCAGCGGGTTCCTCCAGTCCGACGCGGGCGAGGTCCATTTCGACGGCCGGCCGATCGACCGGCTGTCGCCCGAGGCCCGCTGCCGGCTCGGCCTGTGCCGGACGTTCCAGCTCGTGCGTCCGTTCGGCAACATGAGCGTTCTCCAGAACGTGATGGTGGGCGCGTTCATCCGTCACCGCACGCCGGCCGCCGCCCGCGCCGAGGCCGAGCGCGTGCTGGAGCTCACCGGCCTGAGCGGGATCGCATCCGTGCTCGCCCGCACGTTGCCGGTCGAGCTGCGCAAGCGCCTGGAGGTGGCGCGCGCGCTCGCCACCTCGCCCCGTCTGCTGCTGCTCGACGAGGTCTTCGCGGGCCTGAACCCGACCGAGATCAACGGCATGGTGGAGTTCCTGCGACGCCTGCACGCCGAGCGGCTGACGCTGCTCATCATCGAGCACGTCATGGCCGTGATCATGACCGTGTCGCAGCGCATCCTCGTCCTGCACGAGGGCGCGAAGATCGCCGAGGGCCCCCCGGCGGACATCGCCCGGAACCCGCGGGTGGTCGAGGCGTATCTGGGCGAGGAGTACCTGCTTGCTTAGGGCGGTCGGGTTGAACAGCTGGTACGGAGACGTGCATATCCTGCGCGACGTGTCCTTCGAGGTCCACGGGGGCGAGGTCGCCGCCATCGTGGGGGCGAACGCGGCGGGCAAGAGCACGCTGCTGCTGACCGTCTCGGGGCTGCTCCCGCGTCTGGGCGGGCGGGCGGCCGGGGAGATCTTCTTCGAGGGCCAGCCGGTGGCCGGGCTTCCCGCCAACGAGCTGGTCGCGCGCGGGCTCGTGCAGATCATGGAGGGCCGCCGCCTCTTCCCCTACATGACCGTCGAGGAGAACCTGGAGCTCGGCGCCTACGGTCGCGCCGCGCGGACCCGCTACCGCGACTCACTGGCCGAGGTCTTCGATCTGCTGCCCGTCCTGAAGGAGCGCCGGCGGCAGACGGCCGGGTCGCTCTCGGGCGGCGAACAGCAGATGTGCGCCATCGGTCGGGCGCTCCTGGCCCGGCCCAAGATGTTGATGCTCGACGAGCCCACCATCGGCCTGGCCCCGCGCTACGTCGAGCGCACGTTCGAGATCCTGCGCGCGATCAAGCTCCGCGGCACGACCATCTTGCTCGTGGAGCAGAACGTGCGCCACGCGCTCACGCTCGCGGACCGCGGGTACGTGCTCGAGAACGGCCGGATCGTGTTGACGGGCACCGGCAAGGACCTCCTCGGCAACGAAGGCCTCAAGCGCGCGTATCTCGGAATGTGATTGTTCAAAGGAAATATCATTCTCACTATGTGGCACAGCGCTTTCCGGTTCTCACGGGAGGGCTGAGCCACGCGCGCGACAGCGGACGTCGTCGTGGCCGGAGGCGATGTCGTGACCTCGTCCGCCGTCCTCCCGGCGGCGTGCCTCGTGGTCCGCGATGGGCGTATCGCTTCGATCCTCGAACCCGGCGACGCGCCACCGCCGGGGGGCCTGGTGATCGACGCGCGCGGCAAGCTGGTCCTGCCCGGCGTCGTCGACCCACACGTGCACGTCGACACGCCGGGGCCCGAGAACAAGCCGCTGGGCGTGTATTCGGATG
>Ga0187892_10004386_pt1 | contig 23752 bp, 26 predicted proteins | sample MA1701073metaG_FD_139345 | JGI IMG/M metagenome (GOLD analysis project Ga0187892, IMG submission 139345) | Bio-ooze microbial communities from a basaltic lava cave in the Kipuka Kanohina Cave System on the Island of Hawaii, USA - MA170107-3 metaG ... | reverse complement strand
GTCATCCGCTCGACCGGCGCGACTGCTGGCTCGACGACTCAGTTCCCTGCGTTCCACATCCGACAGACTGATCGTGCTCATGAACACGATCATACTCCCTTTTTATCTGTTACAATCCACTAGCAAGGCCAAGTTGCGATCAGCAAGCGGCGCGCCGACTGCGCGCCGCCGCTGATCGCGGACGCTAGGCGGGGTAATACGTTGCGCATGCTTCCAGCCGGGAATTTCCTGCTGGCGTTGACCATCCTCGCGCTCGGCTCGACCTCCATTGCGCAGCAGCAAGGAGTGGATCCCACTCTCCTGCCGATGTACGGGGGAATGGATCGGCAGTCTGATCCAGTGCTCAAGGGTGCTGACGATGCCTTGATCGAAGGCACTACGAGAGAGTTTGGTAGCCGCAGTGCCGCTAGCAAACGCTTTGCAGATGCGGGATTCGAGTACTACTTTCGCGACGACCTAGCCACAGCAATGCGCCGCTTCAACCAAGCTTGGCTCCTCGATCCCAACGATCCCGACGTCTACTACGGATTCATGGCCGTCCTGAACGACCGTGATATGCACTGTGAAGCGCGGCGTATGGGAGAGAAGGCATTCGAACTTGGGCTGGAAAGGAGCGCCGAGACATTGGCCGATGCCGGTCGTGAACATGCACTTTGTGCCATGCAAGACGTGACGCTCGATGACAGTACGAAGTCGGATCATATCAAGCGATCGTCTGAGTACTTCACACAGGCGCTGATTCTCAAGCCCAACAGCCCTTATGTGTATGGACTCTGGGCTACAGCATCCTATCGCCTGGGCAACTATGCTGCGGCTTGGCATTACGTCGCCCTCCAACGGAAACACGGCGGTAGGCCCGGGAAGCAGTTCTTGAAGATGCTCAAAGACAAGATGCCGGAGCCGCCAAATTAGCACGCTGGCAAACAATGCGATGCAGCGGTCGGCGCTGATCGCGGACGTTAGGTATCGCTGAATTCCGCCATGTGGATCGTCTTCGGCTGGCAGAAGGAAGAAAAGCCGCTCGGGCAGGTGGCCACGGGCTACTGCTATGACTGTCGCCGCATCGCGAACTGGGTAGTCTGGAACCAGTCGGAATGGGCCACCCTGTCAGATATTCGCGTGCTCAAGTTCCTGAACAAACATTTCCTGCATTGTGACGGTTGCAGCGCGGTCCTTGAATTGACTTCGCAGGAGTTTCGAAGCATTGATGTGGAGATGAACCACCAATCGACAATCGACGGCACTCCGATTCACTTGGCGCTCATGAAACGAATCGAAACCGGGCAACTCAGCGGTAAGACGGAGCTACAGCTCAAGTTCATTCGCGAGTCTATGGCGGCCGAGAAGGAATGCCGTGAAGCCCTCGAACGGCAAAATGCGCGCGAAGTCTAACTATGGGCTGACGCGTCGCCGCTGAACGAGAGAGCTGGTCGAAATGGGAATGGAGGTGATTATGGTGAAGAACTACATCGTCGTTTCCGGCGTGGTCTTTTGCGTCGTCGCGGTTGCCCAGGCATCGCGTGCCCTCATGCAGCTGCCCGTTCACATCGGCAGCTTTGAGGTTCCGGTTTGGGCGTCGTGGGTAGCGTTCGTTGTTGCGGGTAGCCTCTGCGTCTGGGCATTTCGGAGCAAGGCCTAGCTGCATGATTACGACGGAAGCGGCATTCCTTGGCTTTCTGTTCGCCGGTCTCGTCAGCCTCCTGGCGGTCTTAGGTTTGACGCGATTCCATTGGCGTACCGACATACCGCCGTACGGGCTCTACACACGTTCACTTCACGTGGCGCTGCATCCAGAAGAGTACGTCAAGGACGCCCCGCTTCGCGCCATTCGATGCCTCAACCTCATCGGCGCAGTTCTTCTCGCATGCGCGATTGGCATCACGGCGTTCGAAGTGATCCGCGCCATCGCGTGACCATGACATCTGCGGTCGCATTGCCAGTGAGACTTTCATGATGGACACAGACTTGGCTGCAATGTCGCGTGATCAGCTGATCGCCGAAGTCCGAAAGCTCCAGGCCGGGATACGCAAACACCTCGACAGTACCGGCCAGCAGTTCCTGCGCGGCTGCATCCGGTATCGGCAGTCGCTCGACACGCTGGCGCCACGGGCTCCGCGCAGCTCGCAGTACGATGACGAGGATGCCTAAGATGAGAATCGCGACCCTCATTCTGCCGGTTCTCCTGTTGACCGCGCTGCCGGCGCAGGCCGAGTCGTTCCGCTGCGGCTCTCGCATCGTGTCCGAGGATTCCACGGTCGAGGAACTGCTGGCGCTGTGCGGTGAGCCGACGAGCAGGACGATCGAGACCGTGGACGTTTATGGGCCGTCGGTCAGCGGCGGCGGCCGAGTGAGGCGCGGCACGGTCACGATCGAGAAGTGGACTTACGATCGCGGGCCGCAGTCCTTCCCGATGGTCGTGACGATCGAGGACGGCAAGATCAAGAGCATGGAACGCGGCAAGTGATCGCGCGCCTGTGGCACGGCCGCGTGCCGACCGCGAAAGCGGACGCCTATCGCAAGTTCGTGAACAGCCGCGCGATCCCGGACTATCGCTCCGTACCCGGCAACCTCAGCGTCCACATCCTGGAGCGCCGCGAGGGCGAGGTCACGCATTTCGTCACGCTGACATTCTGGGAGAGCCTCGACGCAATCCGGGCGTTCGCGGGAGCGGACGCCGACAAGGCGAAATACTATCCCGAAGACGCGGAGTTCCTGCTCGAATACGAGCCGCGCGTCCTGCACTACGAGGTCGTCGGCAAGTCCTGAGGCCGGCGCCTCACTGGATCTCAAGCCGTTCGATGGCGACCGGCCGGCCGTAGATCATGCACACGGTCGTGTAGACGCCGCGCATCCACTGCCCGGGATCGTCCCAGCCCATCCCGCCCGCGGCATAGCCGCCGGGCCAGGTCGCTTCGGGCTGGTAGCTGAGCGCGAGCGGCGGCGAAGTCTGGCCGTCGGGCCAGTAGAAGTAGCAGGCGATCGGCACCTTGACCACCTTGCTGAGCGGCGCGTGCGTGAATTCGAGCTCGACGCCGATGCGCCGTGTCTCGGCACCGCCGAAGCGGCGCGTATAGGCGCGCTGCTCTTTGGCCGGCAGGTCCTCGACGACCGGGAAGAAACGCATCTCCGCGACGTGGATATCCGCGCCTGCAACGTCAGACGGGCCCTGCACGACTTCGAACGTCACCTCGCCGACGCGCTTGCCGGCGGCATCGCATTCGACGCGGTACTGGCCGGGAGGCCAGTCGTCTTCGTCCTCGACGCCCCACAGCACGTTGGCGCTGCTCGACTCGGCTTCCCCGGCGAAAAGCTGGAACGACATGTCGCGCTCGGTGGGCACGCGGGTTCCATCCGGGCGCACCATGCTGCAATCGAGCGGCAGCAGCACGTTCTCCTTCGGCGCGGCATAGGTCGCTTCCAGCTCGACGCCCAGCCACCGCATCCGGGTGGCATCGAAATGCGTGGCATAGATGCGCCGCGCGACCGGCTCCACGCCGTCGTCCGCCTGCTCGAAGAGCCGCAGCGTCGAACGCGTGAAGCTCGGAGCATCGGGCGCCTGTGCCATGGCGGGCAGTGCAAGCAGCAGGGAAAGCAAGCTGATCCGGTTCATGCAAGCGGTACCTCGCGGCGGTCGACGTACTTTACTATGGGCCCATGAACTGGAGACAGTCGCTCCTTTTCGCGGTCAGCCTGACTGTAATCATCGCCATGTTCCTGATCGACCGGATTCCACAGGATCCGGGCTATCACCAGTTCGCCGACGGCCGCGCAATCCTCGGCGTGCCCAATCTCTGGAATGTCGCGACCAACCTGCCGTTCCTGCTGATCGGCATTGCCGGGCTTCTGCACGCGCGCGAGGCGCCGCTGCGGCTGCACTTCATCGTCTATTGCGTGGGTGTGGCGCTGGTCGCGATCGGCTCCGGCTGGTACCACCTCGGGCCGTCGAATGCGGCGCTCGTGTTCGACCGGCTGCCGATGACGGTCGCGTTCATGGCCCTGTTCGCAGGGGTCGTCGCGGACCGCGTGTCTCCGGATCTCGGGCGGGCGCTGCTCTGGCCCTGCATCGCCGCGGGTATCGCGAGCATCGGCTGGTGGCATCTCACGGAGACTGCCGGAGCAGGCGACCTTCGCGCCTACGCGATCGTGCAGTTCCTGCCGATGCTGCTGATACCGCTGATGCTCCTGCTGTTTCCCGGCGAGCACATGCGGGCGGCGTGGCTGTGGGCGGCGCTAGCGGCCTACGCCGGCGCCAAGGCCGCGGAATTCTTCGATGCCGGGATCTACGCGTTCGGCGCAATCGTGAGCGGCCACAGCCTCAAGCACCTGCTCGCGGCGCTCTCCGCCTGGTGGATCGCGCGCGCTTTCCTGCCCGCTCAGATGTCGCCGGCGAGGGCCTTGTAGAGGGCGGCGAGGGCGGTCGCGCGGTTGGTCGCGGCCTGCACGTGCTGGTCCTCGAGGTCGAGCCTCGTGCGCTCGGCATCGAGCAGCGCCAGGTAATCGCCCGCACCCACCTCGTAACGCATCCGGGCCAGGCGTGCGGCTTCCGCGGCAGCCGTGGCACCGGCGCGCAGCTGGTCCTCTGCGCGATTCGCGGCCCGGAAGCCCGCCAGCGCATTCTCGGTCTCCTCGAGCGCGCGCAGCACCGTCTCCTGGTAGCGCGCGATGGCACCCGAGCGACGAGCCTGCGAGGCCTTGTAGTACTGCCAGACGCGCCCGAAGTTCAGGAAGCTCCAGGTGATGGAGGGTCCGTAGTTCCAGCGCTCGGCCGCGCGCCCGCCGATCGCGCTGCGGTCCTGCCCGGTCCAGCCGAAGGAGCCGATGAGCTCTACCTTCGGGAAGAACTCCGCAATCTGGTCGCCGACATCGTGCGTCGCGGCGGCGAGCTCACGCTCAGCCGCGCGAATGTCCGGGCGCCGGCGCAGCCATTCCTCCGGCGTACCCGTTGCGACCAGCGCCGGAAGCTCCGGAATTGCGGCGGCGGAAGTCAGTCTGGTACGCAGGGTCTCGACTGGCCAGGCAGTCAGGACCGCGAGGCGCTGCTCCTGGCGCACGAGATCCGCCTCGGCGACCGGCACGGTGGCGGCGAGGCTCCGCAGCTGGGCCTCCGCGCGCGCCAGGTCGAGCTGGCTCGAGCTGCCGGCGTCCACGCGCGCCTGCAGGATCGCGATGTTCTCCTCGAGATTCGTGAGCTGGCGCTCCTTGAGGGCATGGCGCTCGCGCGCACCGATCAGCGCGAACCAGGCCTGCGCTGTCTCCGCGACGATCGAGAGCCGCACGTCGGCGAACGAGGCGGCATCGGCCTCGACGCGGCGCTTGATGGCACGGTTCTCGTTGCGCAGGCCGCCGAACAGGTCGATTTCCCAGCTCGCGTCGAATCCCGCGCGGTAAGTCTCGGTGCGCAACGCCGAAGGCGGCGAGAACGGGTCCTGGGTCGAGAACTGGCTGCGGTCGCTGCCGGCTTCCGCCTCGACCGTCGGCGCCCAGCTGTAGATGGAAAGACCAGACAGCGCCCGCGTCTCCGCGAGCCGCGCGGCGGCCTGGGCAATGGTCGTATTGGCCTCGAGCGCGCGCGCGATGAGCGCATCGAGCTCGTGGCTGCCGAAGGCGGCCCAGAGGCCCTGTGCGGCGGGCTGCGCCGCGGCATCGGCCGTGGCCTGGTCGAATTTCAGGGGCAGCGCGACTTCCGGCACGCGGTGACGCGGGCCGACGGTGCAGGCGGCGAGCGCGGCGGCGAGCGCCAGCATGGCGAGCCTACGCATGGCTGGCGCCCTCCACGGCGAGCCGCTCGGCGCGGCGCAGTTCGCGGCGCTCAACCAGTTTTCGGATCACGACGTAGAAAACCGGCGTGAAGAACAGGCCGAAGAAAGTCACACCCAGCATGCCGGCGACCACCGTCACGCCCATGACATATCGAACCTCGGCTCCGGCGCCGGAGGCGAACACGAGCGGCAGCACGCCGGCGATGAATGCGAAGCTCGTCATCAGGATCGGACGCAGCCGCAGCCGGCAGGCCTCGATCGCGGCCTCGACGATGCCCTTGCCTTCCTCTTCGAGGTCGCGCGCGAACTCGACGATCAGGATCGCGTTCTTGCAGGCAAGGCCGATCAGCACCGCGAGGCCGATCTTGGTGAAGATGTTGTTGTCGAGGAAAGTCGGCGCGAAATCCGGCGGCGACACCGCGAGCCACAAGCCATGCAGGAAGTTGATGAGCCAGGTGCCGCCGATCGCCGACAGCAGGCACAGCGGCACGATCAGGATGATCGCGAGCGGCAGCGACCAGCTCTCATACAGCGCGGAGAGCACGAGGTACACGAGCAGCACGCAGAGCGGGAACACGAAGAGCGCAGTGTTGCCCTGCGTGATCTGCTGGTAGGTGAGCCCGGTCCACTCGATGTCCATGCCGCGCGGCAGCACCTGCTCCGAGATCGCGCGCACCTTCTCCAGGCCCTCGGTCGAGGAGAGCAGGGCGGGATTGAGACCGATCGACATGTCGGCGGCCGGATAGGCGTTGTAGCGGATCACGGGGTCCGGCCCGTAGCTCGGCTGGATGTCCACGACCGAGCCGAGCGGCACCATTTCGCCGCGGTTGTTGCGCACCTTGAGCGCCTCGATGTCCTTGATGGTGGCGCGGAACGGCGCGTCCGCCTGCGCGTACACGGCGTAGGTGCGGCCGAACAGGTTGAAGTCATTGACGTACGCCGACCCCAGGTACACCTGGAGCGTGCTGAACACGTCGGTCAGCGACAGGCCGAGTTCCTTGACCTTGGTCCGGTCCACGGTGGCGTCGAGCTGAGGCACGTTCGACTGGTAGGAGGTGAACGTCCCGAGCGGATCGATGCCCGGTGTCTGCCCGAGTGCGCCGACGAAACCCATGGTCTGGCTGTACAGCTCGCCATAACCGAGGCTGGCACGGTCCTCCACGTAAAGCTCGAGGCCGTTGGCGTTGCCGAGGCCAAGCACCGGCGGCGGCAGGAGCGCGAACGAGAGCCCTTCCTGGATCTGGGAATAGCCCATGTTGATGCGCGCAGAGATCGCACCGGCTTCCAGCTCGCGCTCGCCCTGGGGTTCCAGGCCCATGAACATGACGCCGGCGTTAGGCGTCGCGACGAAGTGCACGGCGTTGAGACCGGGGAACTGCACCACGTTGGTTACGCCCGGCACTTCCAGCGCGATCTCGCCCATCCGGCGCATCACGGCATCCGTGCGGTCGATGGTCGCGGCTTCGGGGAGCTGAAGGACCGCGAACAGGTACTGCTTGTCCTGGAACGGGATATAGCCGCCTGGGACGGCGCGGAAGCCCAGGATCGTCACGACGACCAGCACCGCGTAAATCACGAGCAGCCGCGGCGCGCGGCCGATGGTGCCGCCGATGCCGGCGGAGTAACGGCTGCCGAAGCCTTGGAAGATGCGGTTGAAGCCGTGGAAGACCGGGCCGAAGATCCGCTCGATGAAGCGCCCGAGCGCATCCTTCTTCGCGCCGTGCGGCTGCAGCAGCATCGCCGCCAGCGCGGGCGAGAGCGTCAGCGAGTTGAAGCCCGAGATGAGCACCGCGGCCGCGATCGTCACCGCGAATTGCTTGTAGAACTGCCCGGTGACGCCGCCCAGGAAGGCGAGCGGCACGAAAACCGATGACAGCACCAGCGTGATCGCGACGATCGGGCCCGAGACCTCGCTCATGGCCTTGTGCGCGGCCTCGCGCGGACGCATTCCGCCCTCGATGTGCCGCTCCACGTTCTCGACCACGACGATGGCATCGTCCACCACGATGCCGATCGCGAGCACGAGCCCGAACAGCGTCAGCACGTTGATCGAGAAGCCGAGCAGCCACAGCACGGCGAAGGTGCCGATGATCGAGACCGGCACCGCGACCAGCGGGATCAGCGAGGCGCGCCAGGTCTGGAGGAACAGCACGACCACGATCACGACCAACCCGATCGCCTCGAGCAGGGTCGTGACGACGGATTCGATCGAGTCGCGCACGAACACGGTCGGGTCATAGACCACCGACCAGCGCACGTCATCCGGGAAGGTGCCTTCGAGTTCCAGCATGCGCTGGCGGATCGCGTCGGAGAGCGCGATCGTGTTGGCGCCTGGCGCCTCAAAGATCACGATCGCGGCTGCGTCCTCGTTATTGAGCAGCGAGTGGATCGTGTAGGTGCTGGCGCCGAGCTCGACGCGTGCCACGTCTTTCAGGCGCGTGAGCAGGTCGCCGTCGGCCTTCAGCACGATCTCGCCGAAGGCCTCGGGCGTCGACAGGCGGCCCTGGGCGTTGACGGAGATCTGGAGCACCGAGCCTTCGGGCGTCGGCGGGCTGCCGATGCTGCCGGCCGAGACCTCGACGTTCTGTTCGCGGATGGCGGCAACGATGTCGCCCGCGGACAGTCCGCGCGTCGCGGCCTTGGCCGGATCGATCCAGACGCGCATCGAATAGTTGCCGATGCCGAAGGCGAGCGCCTGGCCGACGCCCGGCAGGCGTGCGAGCTCGTCGCGCACGCGCAGATTCGCGAAGTTCGACAGGTAGAGCGCGTCGTAGGTTTTGTTGGGTGAGTCGAGATGCACGACCATCGTCAGGTTCGGTGAGGCCTTGACGGTCGTGACGCCGAGCTGGCGGACGGACTCCGGCAGGCGCGGCAGCGCCTGCGCCACGCGGTTCTGCACCTGCATCGCGGCGAGGTCGATGTTGGTGCCGCCCTTGAAGGTCACCGTGAGCTGCATGGCGCCGTCGGAGCTCGACGTCGACTTCATGTAGATCATGTTCTCGACGCCGTTGATCGCCTCCTCGAGCGGCCCGGCGACGGTGTCGGCGATCGTGCGCGGGTTCGCGCCCGGATAGTTCGCGGTCACCGACACCGAGGGCGGGACCACGTCCGGGTACTCGGAGATCGGCAGGCTCGGCAGCGCCATCAGGCCCGCGACCAGGATCAGCGCCGACAGCACCGTCGCGAGGATCGGGCGGTCGATGAAGATCCGCGAAAAGTCGGTGTGCTTGGCCATCGGCTCAGCCCGCGGCCGGTGCCTGCGCCAGCGGAGCCGGCGGCGGCAGGTTGGGCTGGTCCATCGGCACGTCGCGCGGCTTCACCGGCTGGCCCGGGAAGAAGATCTTGCGCATGCCGTTGACGATCACCTTGTCGCCCGGCTTCAGTCCGGTCTGCACGATGCGCAGCGTTTCGATGGTTGGCCCGAGCGTGACGTCGCGCCGCTCGGCGGAGGCGTTCGCGCCGAGCACGTAGACGTAGCGGCGATCCTGGTCGGTGAGCACCGCCTGCTCGTGGATCAGGAGCGCGTTCTCCTGCGAACCGCCGAGCAGGCGCACGCGCGCGAACAGGCCCGGCGTGAACACGCCGTCCGGGTTCGGCACCACCGCGCGCGCGCGGATCGTGCCCGATTCAGGGTCGAGGGCGTTGTCCACGAAGTCCATCTCGCCCCGGTGCGGGAAGCCGACCTCGTTGGCGAGGCCGACCAGCACCGGGTTGCGCGCCTCGCGTGAGCTCTGGCGCGTGCCGTTGCGCGCCAGCTCCTGGTAGCGCAGGTAGGCGCGCTCGTCGCCGGTGAAGCTGACGTACACCGGGTCCACCGAGACCAGCGTGGTCAGGAGCGTCTCGTTCTGGCTGACGACGTTGCCGGGCTTCATCAGCGCAGCGCCCGCGCGGCCGGCGAAGGGCGCAGTCACGCGCGTGAATCCGAGGTCGAGCTCGGCCCGCGCCTGGCGCGCTTTCGCGGCCAGCAGGTCGGCATCCGCCTGCTGCGCTTCCATGCGCCGCGTGTCGAGCTCGCCCTGCGAGACCGCGCGCGCGGCGATCAGCGCCTCGGCGCGGTTGAGCTCCTGCTTCGCGAGCGCGACGCGCGCCGCGGCGCGCGCGGAGTCCGCGCGGGCGGCTTCGGTGGCGGCCGCATACTCGCGGTCGTCGATCGAGAACAGGATCTGGCCCTTGGTGACCAGTCCGCCTTCCTTGTAGTGCACCCGGCGCAGGTGGCCGGAGACGCGCGGGCGGATCTCGGCCGACTCGATCGCCTCGATGTGGCCGCTGTAGTCGTCCCATTCGGTGACCGACTTCTGCACGACCGCGGCGACGCTCACATCGGGCGGAGGAAACTGCTGCTCGGCATTGCCGCCGCAGGCGGCGAGCACGATCGTGGCGGCGGCGGCGACGGCGCTGCGGAGGCGGCGCTCCGGGGCCGCTGGATTTTCGGGGAACATGGCTCAGGCTTCCTTGGCGATTTTTTTCGATGGTGCTGTGTTCGAGGCCGGCACGCCGCCCCACTCGCGTGCGAGCTGTTCCATCAGGGCGACGAGCCTGGCCCGCGCCGGCGCGGGCATCTGGTACATCTGGAACAGCTCCTGCCACATGAGGCCTTCGGCGGCGAGGTGCACGAGTTGCAGGCGCAGGTCGCGCTCGGTCCACTTCTTGCGGCCGAGGCGCTCCCGGAGCTCCTGCCGGCAGGGATCCATCAGCGAGGGGTCGAGGGTCGCGGCCGAGAGCATTCCGCACAGGAAGCGCCGGTGCGATTCGTCCTGCGCATTCAGGGTGCGGATGAAGCCGAGCAGCCGGCCCGTCTCCGGGTCGACATCGACGGGCGTGTGGGCGGCTTCGGCCGCGTCCCACTGCTCGAAATCGGCTTCCAGCAGGCCGCGCAGCAATTCTTCCTTGGTGGGGAAGTGGTAGGTGATGCCGCCGCGGGTGATGCCGCTGACGTTCACCAGCTCGTCAAAGGTCAAAGCGCCGGCGCCGCGGTTTTCGACGATCTCGCGGGCGGCGGCAAGGATCTTCTGGCGGGCAGCGGGGGGCCTGGTCATGGGCCCATAACTATACAGAACGTTCTGTATAGGTCAACCCGCCGGTGCCGGGTCGTAGATTCGTAGTTCAGGTGGCTGCCTGAACTACGAATCTACGACCCGGCACCGTCAGACCGTCAGATTAGAGCCAGCCGCGGCGGCGGAAAAAGAGGTAGGGCAGCAGGGCGGAGATCGCCATGAAAAACAGGGCGACCGGGTAACCCCAGGGCTTATCGAGCTCGGGCATGAACTCGAAATTCATGCCATAGATGCTCGCGATCAGGGTCGGCGGCAGGAACACGGCGGCCGCGACCGAGAAGATCTTGATGATGTTGTTCTGCTCGATGTTGATCAGGCCGAGCGTGGCCTGGAGCATGAAGCTCGACTTGTTGGCCAGGAACGAGGCGTGGTCCGCGAGCGCCAGCACGTCGCGCGACATGCTGCGATAGCGCGCATTCAGGTCCTTCGGCATCTGGATCGCCGTCGACTGCTGCATGAAAGTGAGCTGTCGGCCGAGCGTCACGAGGCTCTCGCGGGCCTTCGAGGTCAGGTCGCCGTCGCGGCCGATGCGCTCCATCACCCCGCGCAGGTCGCGCGTGCGTGTCACGCCCTTCTGCGCGGGCGCGAACACATTCGCCGACAGGTCGTCCAGGCCCTGACCCACGCGCTCGAGCACGTCGGCGGTGCGCTCGATGATGGACTCGAGCAGCCCGGCAAGAATCGCCGGCGCATTGGTCGCGGCCGCCGGGTGGCGCTCCGAGTAGGCGATGAAGCGCCGGAACGGCAGCGGATCCACGTAGCGGTTCGTGATCAGGCGGTTATGCGACAGGATGAAAGTGATCGCGGCGGATTCCGGGCGGTCAGTGTCGATCTTGGTGACCACCGTCGCCGTCATGTACAGCGAGCCGTTCTCTTCGTAGAGGCGGGAGGAAGTCTCGATCTCGCGCATCTCCTCGCGCGAGGGCACGTCGATCGCAAGCAGCCGCTCGACGGCACGCTCTTCCGTGATCGTGGGCTCCAGCAGATCAACCCAGACGCAGGCCTCGGGGATATCCGCCGGCGGCGGATCGAGACGGTCCAGGCCCTGGGTGCCGGGGACGAAGCAGTTCAGCATGCCAGCACCCGCTCGGGGCGTTCAGTTGGCGCCGCGCTCGCGGGCCGCGAGTTCGTTGATGAGCTGGAACATCTGCTCGGCGCCGCCCGCCATCTCCTGGTCGGTGTAGTACTTGCCCTGGACGAACATCATCGGCGTGTGGTCGATGCGGTAGCGGCGCGAGGCGGATTCGGCCTGGCGCAGCTTGTTCTCGGTGGAGAAGGTGCGGTAGTGGCGCGCGAAATCCGCGGCCGAAACGCCGTGCGAAGCCAGGAAATCGCGCGCGGTCTTCTCGGTCGCGGCGCCATCCACGCGGCCGTTGCGGATCTGCGTGATCGGCCCGCCGCCCCGGTGGATGCGGCGGTACACGTCCATCTGGAGCTTGCCCACCAGCCCGAGTCCTTCGACGGTGAAGTAAAGGCGCGCGTCTTCCTTCGCGACTTCGTTCCAGATCACCGGCACGCGCCGCAGCGTGATCCATTCCGGCTTGGCCTTCTCCCAGACCGCCAGGCGCTCTTCGAGTGCGTAGCACGCGCCGCAGCCATACCAGAATCCCTCGATCACCTCGATCTGGCCCGGCGGCGTGTTGACCGGCTGCGCCACCGGCAGCAGCGCGAAATGCTGCCCTTCCTTCCAGCGGCCGAGGTCGCCGGTTGCGGGCGCAGGGGTTGCGGCCGCCACTGCGGCCGCGATCGGGCTCGTGGCGCTCGTCGCCGTATCCACGGACTCGCCGTCGCTGCTGCCGACCGGGCGGTCGAGCTCGGTCGGCGGATTCAATGCCTCGGCCTCGGCGGCGGGAACCGACTGGGTCCCTGTCTGCGACGTGGCTTGCGCGCTCGCCGCTTCCGGCGCGACAGGCTCCTTGCCGCAGGCGGTCGAGGCCAGGATGGCCGCGAGCAAGATCAGAATGGCTCTCGTCATTATTGCGGTCTCCAGCAGTCGTGGCGCTTCAGCGCAGGCCCTGCGTGTAGGAGGCCAGCGCGCGCATTTCCTCGTCCGTCAGCTTCGACGCGATGACCTGCATGATGTCGTTGCCGGCGGCCTTACGCATGCCCTCGGCATAGGCCCGGAGCTGCGCGTAGGTGTAGACCGCATGCTGTGCGCGAAGTGCCGGGTACTTCGCCGGGGCATTGCCCTTGCCCTGCGGGCCGTGACAGGCGATGCAGGCCGGAAGCTCGCGTGTCGGGTCGCCGCCGCGATAGAGCTTTTCGCCCGCCTTCCAGTTCGCGGGGTCGGCCTCGAGGCCGGTCGGCGCCTGGCGCGCGAAATGGGCGCCGAGGTCGTTCATGTCACCATCCGAAAGACCCATGGCCATCGGTGACATCAGGACGTTCAGACGCGCACCGGACTTGAACTGTGCGAGCTGCTCGGCGATGTAGGCCTCGCCCTGGCCCGCCAGATTCGGCCATTCCGGGTTCACGCTCGAACCCGTGACGCCGTGGCAGGCGGCGCAGACTGCCGCTTTCCGGAAGCCGGCCGCGGGATCGCCCGCGGATGCCGGCGCCGCGAGCAGCGAGCAGGCGACGAGCGCCCCGATCCATGCGAACTTCATGCGGACCCCAGCTGTTAGACTCCCTCGCGGGCCGGAATTATACGCAAGGCCACGGTCCTTCCGTCCACCCGAAATGTCCCGATACCCCCAGGCCCGGTTCCTGAAAAGCGCCGATTCGGCCGCCGGATTCGGCGACGACTCCGGCGCCGAGGTCGCATTCGCGGGCCGGTCCAACAGCGGCAAGTCGAGCGCCATCAACGCGATCGTGGGCCGCAAGGACCTCGCGCGCACCAGCCGCACGCCGGGCCGGACGCAGCTCGTGAATTTCTTCGAGCTGGTTCCCGGCCGCCGGATCGTGGATCTGCCGGGCTACGGGTACGCCAAGGTCCCGCCGGCGATGCGCGAGCACTGGCGGCGGCTGATGGAAGAGTACTTCCGGCGGCGCGAATCTCTGGCCGGGCTGATCGTCGTCGTCGATGCGCGGCGCGGGTTCGGGGACAGCGACGAACTCATGCTCGAGTACGCGGCGGCGCGGGGCTGCCCGGTGCATGTGCTGCTGACGAAGGCGGACAAGCTGTCGCGGGCGGAGTGCCGGACAGTTCTGGCGGAGGCGGACCGCAGGCTCGCAGAGCGCGCCGGCGTGCAATTGTTTTCGGCAGAAGGCGGCGAGGGAATCGAGCGTGCGCAGGGCGCGCTGCAGACGCTGCTGACGCGGCGCTGATCGCCAGAAAAAAATGCCCGGCGGCCCGTTAGGACCGCCGGGCGGATACCCGGCTTGGGGATGCAATCCGGGCGACCCGCTCAGGGAGGGAAGCGGGGAGCGTCTCACGGCGCTCAGGACCTTAGATGGGGCCGATTAAGACAAGTTCCAGATCATTCAGTGCCCTGATTTTTCTCGATTTTCTAGTGCGCGTCGTCCCAGCTAGGTCCGGTGCCCGTGTCCACCTTGAGCGGAACCGCGAGCTTGGCCGCCCCGCTCATGATGTCGACGAGCTTCTTGCGGACCTCCTCGACCGCGGCATTCGCGACCTCGAGCACGAGCTCGTCGTGCACCTGCAGGACGAGGTGCGCACCGACCTTCGAATCCGCCAGCCAAGTATGCGTGGCGATCATCGCGCGCTTGATGATGTCGGCGGCCGTGCCCTGCATGGGTGCGTTGATCGCGCTCCGCTCCGCGTACTGCTGCAGATTGCGGTCGCGCGAGCGGATGTCGGGCAGGTAGAGACGCCGGCCGAAAACCGTCTCGACATAGCCCTGTGAGCGTGCCTGGGCGCGCGTGCGCTCCATGTACTCGCGCACGCCGGGGTAGCGACCGAAGTAGCGCGCGACGTAATCCTGCGCGGCGTGGCGCTCGATACCGAGCTGGCGCGCGAGCCCGAAGGCCGACATGCCGTAGATCAGGCCGAAATTGATCGCCTTGGCCGCGCGGCGCTGGTCGGCGCTTACTGTCTCCGGCGCGACTTCGAAAACTTCCGCGGCGGTCGCGCGGTGGATATCGCCGTCCTCGGCGAAGGCGCGGCGCAGGCCTTCGTCACCCGAGAGGTGCGCCATGATCCGGAGCTCGATCTGCGAGTAGTCGGCCGAGAGCAGCGCATGGCCCTTGGGCGCGACGAAGGCTTGCCGGATGCGCCGGCCTTCGGGCGTTCGGATCGGGATGTTCTGCAGATTCGGGTCGCTCGACGAGAGCCGACCGGTCACGGCCACCGCCTGATGATAGGAAGTGTGCACCCGGCCGGTTTTCTCGTCGATCTGCTCGGGCAGCTTCTCGGTGTAGGTCGAGCGCAGCTTCGCGAGGCCGCGGTACTCCAGGATGATGCGCGGCAGCAGGTATTTCTCCGCAAGTTCCTCGAGCACGTCCTCGGAGGTCGAAGGCTGGCCCGTGCGGGTCTTCTGGCCGACGGGCAGTCCCAGTTTGCCGAACAGGATTTCCTGGAGCTGCTTGGGCGAATCGAGGTTGAAGGGCTGGCCCGCGGCCTTGTGGGCGTCGGCTTCGAGCTCGGTCAGTCGCTTCGCGATTTCGCCGCTCTGCTTCTTGAGCCGCGCGCGGTCGACGAGCACGCCGTGGTGCTCCATGTCGAGCAGTACCGGCACCAGCGGCTGTTCGATCTCCTCGTAGACCGCGAGCAGCGACTTCTGCTTTTCGAGTGCGCAGTGCAGGGTGTTGTGGAGCTGGAGGGTGACGTCGGCATCCTCGGCGGCGTATTCCGTCGCTTCCTTGAGCGCGACCTGGTTGAAGGGAATCTGCTTCGCGCCCTTGCCGGCGACGTCCTCGTACTTGATCGTGTCGACGCCGAGATAGAGCTTGGCGCAGGAATCCATGTCGTGGCGCGTCGCGCCCGAGTTCAGCACGTAGGACTCGAGCATGGAGTCGTAGCGCATGCCGCCGAGCTCGATGCCGTGGTTCCTGAGCACGTGTGCGTCGTACTTGAGGTGATGACCGACCTTCGGGCGGTCGCCAGATTCGAGCAGCGGCTTCAGTTTCGCAAGCGCCTTCCTGAAGTCGAGCTGCTCAGGCGCACCGGTGTAGTCATGTGCCAGCGGCAGATACGCAGCATGGCCAGGCTCGATGCAGAACGACATTCCGACGATCTTGGCTTGCATGTAGTCCAGACTCGTCGTTTCTGTATCGAATGCAAACAATGCAGCCTTCTCGAGCTTCCCAAGCCAAGCGTTGAGCTGCTTCTCTGTCGCAATCGACTCGTAATGGCGCGCAGGCGCCGGCGACCGCGACACCGGCCCGCTCGCGCGGCCGGAAAACCCTCGCTCGCTCGCCGTGTCCCGGCTGCCGGCCGCCTGCGCGGCGGTGCCAGTCAATTGCCGCAGCAAGGAGTTCATTTCCAGGCGCTTGTAGAGCGCCGAAAGTGTCTCGGTATCGGGCGATTTTCGCATCAACTCAGAGGGCTTGAGCGGCAGTTCCAGATCGCAGCGGATAGTAGCGAGCTTGCGCGATAATTCGAGGGTTGCGAGGTTATCACGTAGACTTTCCCCGACTTTGCCCTGGATTTCGGCGGCGTGCTTGATGATCTCGTCGAGCGAGCCGTACTCGTTGAGCCATTTCGCCGCGGTTTTCGGTCCGACCTTGGGGACGCCCGGGATGTTGTCGGCGGTGTCGCCGACCAGCGCAAGGTAGTCGACGATCTGCGAGGGCAGAACGTCGAATTTCGCTTTCACGCCCAGGCGATCGAGCCGCGTCTCGAACATGGTGTTCACGATCGTGATGTCGTCGTTCACGAGCTGCGCCATGTCCTTGTCGCCAGTCGAAATCACGACTTTCAGACCGGCTTTCGCGGCGCTCTGTGCCAGCGTACCGATGACGTCGTCCGCCTCGACGCCCGGGACGCGCAGCAGCGGCAAGCCGAGTGCCGGGATCGCCTCGCTCAGCGGCTCGATCTGCGCGCGCAGCTCGTCGGGCATCGGCGGGCGATGCGCCTTGTATTCCTCGTAGAGATCGTCGCGAAACGTTCGGCCCGGCGCATCCATCACGATCGCGATGTATTCGGGGTCCTCTTCTTTCAGCAGCCGGCTCAGCATGTTCAGCACGCCGAGTATGGCTCCGGTCGGGATCCCGGTCGTGGTCGAAAGCGGCGGCAGCGCGAAGAAGGCGCGATAGAGATAAGACGAGCCGTCCACGAGCCAGAGCGTCTTTGCCTCGCTCATGGCTCAGCCGCCTGCGGGCACTGGAGGCTTTTTCTCCGCGTCCTCGTCCTTTTCCGGGGGCGACTCCGCCGGCGGTTCCTGCGGCGAAGACGGGGCTGACTCGGGCGTCGGCGCCGGCGCCTGCGGTTGCTGTGCAGGTGCGGCCGGTCCGCGGATTTCGACCGGCGTCTCGACACCTGAGTCAGGCAGGTACAGCGCGCCCGTCTGGCCGCACGCGGCGAGCAAGGCGGCGAGTGCCAGTGCACCGAATCGCATGGCGTCAGTATAAATGGGGACAGGTACGAATTAATTAATTCGTACCTGTCCCCGTTTAACGGGGCTGGCGCTCGATCACCGCGATGGTGAGGCGCGAAATGCAGATGAGGCGGTCGTTGTCGTCGCGGATCTCGATGTTCCACACCTGGCTGCGGCGGCCCAGGTGGATCGGGCTCGCGCGGCCGTGCACGTAGCCTTGGATCGCGGGCCGCAGGTGGTTGGCGTTAATCTCCTGGCCGACGATCTGGAATTGCTCGCGGTCCACGCACATCGAACCGCCGATGCTGCCGAGCGTCTCGGCGAGGGCGACCGAAGCGCCGCCGTGCAGAATGCGATCCGGCTGAACCGTGCGATGGTCCACGGGCATGCGTGCCTTGAGGAAGTCCTCGCCGATCTCGGTGAACTCGATGCCCAGGTGCTCGCCGAGCGTGCCGTGCTTGACCCTGCGGATTTCCTCGAGTGTGAATTGCCGGAACCAGATACTCATGGCTGCCCGTCTCCGTTTCGGTTAGTGTAACCGCCGCGCGGCGGGTCCCGGAAACAGACCAAGGAATGAAGCTCTTCTCGTACTTCAGGAGCTCGGCGGCCTGGCGCGTGCGCATCGCGCTCGCGTACAAGGGCATCCCGCACGGCACCGTGCCGGTGCACCTCGTTCGCGACGGCGGGCAGCACCGGAGCGAGTCCTACCTCGAAGCCAATCCGCAGGGGCTGGTGCCCGCGCTCGAGGAGGACGGGCAGGTGTACGGCCAGTCGCTCGCGATCATCGAGTATCTCGAGGAGGCCCATCCCGAGCCGCCGCTGCTGCCGCACGATTTTGCGGGCCGCGCGCGCGTGCGGCAGATGGCGCTCGGCATCGCCTGCGAGATCCATCCGCTTCAGAACCTGCGCGTCCTCAACTACCTGCGCGGGCCGCTCGCGCAGGGCGACGGCCCGGTGGCGGAATGGACCCGGCACTGGATCGGGGAGGGCTTCCGCCCGCTCGAGGAGCTCGCGCGCCGCTACGGCGACGGCCGCAAGCACCTCTATGGCGGCAGCGTGACTCTTGCCGACGTGTGCCTGGTGCCGCAGATGTTCAATGCGCGGCGGCATCACCTGGACCTGCGGCCGTTCCCGGCCCTGGTGGCGATCGACGCGCACCTGATGACGTTGCCTGCGTTCTCCGCCACGCGCCCGGAGGCGCAACCGGACGCCGAATGAGCGACCAGCGCAAGCCGCCCGACGACCCGTTGTCAGGGATCCACTGGGATCTCGAGCGCGGGATGAGCTACAGCACGTACCTGCAGCTCGACCGCGTGCTCGACGCCCAGAAACCGCTCTCCGGCCAGCACGACGAGATGCTCTTCATCATCATCCACCAGGCGAGCGAGCTGTGGATGAAGCTGCTGCTGCACGAGCTGCTTGCGATCCGCGGACAAGTCAAGGCCGACGATCTGGAGCCCGCATTCAAGATGTTCGCGCGCGTGGCGCGCGCGCAGGCGCAGCTGATCCAGTCCTGGGACGTGCTCGGCACGATGACTCCGGCAGACTACATGCGCTTCCGCGACGCGCTCGGCCAGAGCTCCGGCTTCCAGTCCTGGCAATACCGCCGCATCGAGTTCCTGCTCGGCAACAAGGACGAGCGCATGATCGGCGTGCACGCCGAAGATCCGGCGACGCATGCGCTGCTCAAGAAAGACCTCGCGACACCCTCGCTCTACGACGAATCGCTGCGCCTGCTCGCGCGCCGCGGATTCGACATCCCGCGCGAGCGCATCGAGCGAGACTGGTCGCAGCCCTACGAGGCGCATGCCGCGGTCGAAGCCGCATGGCTCGCGATCTACCGCGAGTCGAACAAACACTGGGACCTGTACGAACTCGCGGAGAAGCTGGTGGATCTCGAGTACCGGCTGCAGCAGTGGCGCTTCGCGCACCTGAAGACGGTCGAGCGCATCATCGGCTTCAAGCGCGGCACGGGCGGGTCGAGCGGGGTGGGCTACCTCGCCCACGTCCTGACCAAGGGGTTTTTTCCTGAACTGATCAGTCTCCGGACCTCGATCTAGCGAGGACCTGCACGCTTGCCGACACGCCGGACGATCGCCTGGCTTGCAGGGCTCGCCACTCTCGGCGCGTTGGCGGCGCCGTTTGTGTTCGAGCCGGACTACTCCGGCCCGATCGCGACAAATGAGCGGGTACTCGTCTTCGCGCACCGGGGATTCGGCAACCACGCGCCCGACAACAGCCTCGCGGGAGCACGACTCGCCGTGCGACAGGGCCTCGATGGCGTGGACGTGGACGCGCAGCTGACGCGCGATGCGGAGATCGTGATCTTCCACGACGTGTCGCTGGAGCGATTCACGCACGGCGAGGGGAGGGTGGACGCCAGGAGCCTCGAGGAACTTCGCGCCTACGATCTGGCGGACAAGTTCGGGCGCGGATTCGACGATGCCTACATCGCATCGTTCGAGGATTTCGTCGCGGAGCTGACGCCGAATGCGCTCCTGATGGTCGAATTGAAGGTGCCCGGATTCGCCGATACCGGCATCGAACGGCGGGCGATCGACATCATCGCCAGCCACGACGCATTCGATCGCGTCTACCTGAGTTCATTCAATCCCGTCGTCCTGTGGCGCCTCGAGCGCCTGGAGCCCCGGGTGCGCACGGTTTTTGCGTTCATGGACACCGGTTGGGACCCGAAGCGCGTGGCGGAGACCCGGGTCGAGGACCGCGTGCCGCTGCCCTGGTACCTGCGCAATGACCTCACCCGCAGGGCGATTCGCAACCTCGTCAGGCCCGATCTGCTCAGCATCCGGCATGACGTCAAGGAAGAGACCGTTGCCGCGCTGCTGTCGAAGAGTTATCCCGTGTTTCTGTGGCCCGTCAACGAAGAGGTCGAAATCCGGCGCGCCCTGCTCCGGCGGCCGTATGGCGTCATATCGGACGAGCCGATGCTGGCCCTCGGGTTGCGCGATCAGTTCGCGGACTGAGGGCCGTACTTCTCGTACCAGGCGTTGGACAGGAGTCCGGCGGGGTCGAAGCGGCGCTTGAGTTCGAAGAACCGGTCCACTTCCGGGTAGGCGGCGCGAAGCTGCTGCGGCGAATAGTGCAGCTGGTACGGCAGGTAAAACGTGCCGCCGTGCCGGATGGCGAGGTCGATCAGCTCGCGCGTTGCTTGTTCGAGCCGCCGGCTGTCATCGTCCTCCAGCTTCTGGTTGAAATAGAGCACGAAGGCGATCCGGTCATCCTTGGCGTAGGGCAGCGCCGTGACCGTATCCCTGGTGACGATGCGCAGCGTGACGTTCACCAGATTCACTTCGGTGTCGAGCGCGATTCGCCGCAAGCCGCCGATGAACGCGGGCGTCTCGTCGAGCGGAATGAAATATTCCTGAAGAATGTTCGTGTCATCGAGCCGCGTGTCCAGATACTCCATCGACTGGTTCATCTTCTGGTTGCGGCTCGCGACGCATGCCTCCGCCGGCTTGCCCGTCGCCTCGTCAACGCGCTCGATGCAGGTGTGCACGCCGGGTTCCAGGTGCTTCTCCACGTTCCAGCGAATCCAGCGGCCGGCGCCGCCGGTCTTCGACACGTTGAAAATCAGGCGCTTGAGCGCGACCTTGACCGGCGGACCGAGCGGTTCCGGCGGGATGTCGAGGTCCGTGTGCAGGTAGGTGTGGACCGCCGTTTCTGCGAGGTAGGTGTCCGGCGCGATCGACAGCCGCGCGTACATCAGCGCGACATCCGGATTTCCGACCACCTTTCGCCGGAAATGCTCCGGAAACTCGCCGAAGTCGATGTACTCCGTCCTCCATTCGTAGACGTCGTTCGGCACGATGTCGAGCGTGGCGTCGACGATGATGCCGACGAGTCCGTATCCGCCCAGCACGGCGCCGAACAGTTCCGCGTTCTGCGTGGGGCTTGCCGTCAACACCTCCCCGGACGTCAGCATGATGCGCAGCGATCGCACGGTCGGGGCGATCTGGCCCGGGTCGTGGGCGACGCCGTGCGCATTGACGCTGAGCGTGCCGCCCACCGTGAAGATGTTGATCGACTGCATTGCTTTCACCGCCAGGCCCATCGGGTCGAGAACCGCCTGAACCTTCTTCCAGGTGGCACCGCTACCGACGGTCATCGTCATCGCATCCCGGTCGACGCGGATGGCGTCCAGTCCCCGCATGTCGAGGACCAGACCGCCCCTGGAAAAGCTGTGGCCGCCCATGCTGTGGCGTTCGCCGGCCGGCGTCACCTTGAGCGAATTCTCGCGCGCCAGGGTCAGCGCCGCGCGCAGCGCCTCTTCCGACCGGATTTCGACGATCGCGTACACCGGCGTCCGGTTGAGACAGCTTGCGTCATTGATGACACCACCCCGCTGCAGCACCGTCAGCGGACTGCCGTCCAGCGATTCATAGGCGATGTTCAGATCCGCCGCATCGCCCTGGAGCGGGTAGGTATAGAGACAGGGCCGTTCTTCGACCGGGGCGGCCGCAAACCGGTAGACGAAGACGCCGGACGCGACCACCAGCGCCAGCAGCAGCGCCAGGGCCACGCGCCGGGCCGGGCGCCTGGCCCGGCGTATACTGGCGCCCTCGCTCATGGGGGTGTCATTCGATGAACCGCGCCACGCTCACCGTGCGTAACCTGACCTGGGCCTATTTCCTGCTGTTCGTGCTGCTCGTCGCCATGAACTATATGCCATTCATCATCGCCGAGAATGGCAAGGTATTCGGGTTCTTCAAGCTGGAGACCGAGGGCAACATTCTGCACGTCCTGTCAGGCATCTGGGCCTTCATCGCCGCCGTGACAACGCGCAACGCCCAGCTCTTCTATTTCCGCGTGTTCGGCACCGCCTATTTCCTGGACGGGATCGTGGGCGTCCTGTTCGGCAGCGCCTACCTCAACCTGAACATCTTCGACCCGGATCGCGTGCCGGTGGCCGACATGGTGACCCGCCTGGTGGTCAACGCTCCGCACCTTGCGATCGGCGGCCTGGCGATGTTCATCGGCTTCCACCTCTACCGGAAGATCCCCTAGGAGCACGCCGGCTGGATTCGCGGCGGGTGCCCGCGTTCGCGAGCATATGGCGGGCAGCGCTCTGCGCAGCGCTGGCGCTTGCTCTCGCCGCGGTGGCAGCGTCACTGCTGGTCCGGGTCCCCTCCAACGAACGAAGGTGGGCCATCGACCAGCAGCGGCTGCCGGTCGCGGAAATCGCCGCCGATTCGGTGACGCTCAGGAACATTCGTAACTTCTCGTACCGGTCCGAGTACGACTTCGCACCCGCCTATTACGACCGGACCTTCAGCCTGCAGGACGTGGTCGACGTGGACTACGTAGTCGAGCCGCTCGCCAGCGTCGCTGCGGCGCACACTTTCCTGAGTTTCGGTCTGCAAAACGGCGAGCGCATCGCCATCTCGGTCGAGATACGAAAGGAAGAGGGTGAGGTCTTCAACCCGCTGCTCGGGCTCGTCCATGAGTACGAGCTCATGTACGTCGTAGCCGACGAGCGCGACGTAGTCGCGCTGCGCGTAATCCATCGCGGAAACCCGGTCCACGCCTATCCGACCACGGCGACACCGCCGCAGGCGCGGGCGCTGCTGGCCGACATGCTCGCGAGGCTCAACCATATCGCCGCGGAGCCCGAGTTCTATAACACCTTCACCAACAATTGCGCGACGAACATCGCGCGGCATGTCAATGCCATCGCGCCGCGGCGGGTTCCGTGGAGCTGGCGACTCCTGTTTCCCAGAACATCGGACGCCTACGCGCAGCAACTGGGACTGATAGCAGCGGGCGAGTCGCTCGAGTCGGCCCGTGCGCGGTACCTGGTAAACGACGCGGTCCGCAGGCATGCGGATGATCCCGGCTTTTCGAGGAAGATACGCGAGGAGCGGTAGGTTGCGGTCCGGATGCGGCTCAGGCGACCCGCACCGGGATTCCGCCGATTCGGATCTTGTCGCGCCATATGCGCGGTCCCGTCTCGTGCACCGACTCGCCGCGTGAATCCACCGCGACCGTCACCGGCATGTCCTTGACCTCGAACTCGCAGATCGCCTCCATGCCGAGGTCCTCGAAGGCGACCACGCGCGCCTTGCGGATGGCCTTCGAAACCAGATAGGCCGCGCCGCCGATGGCGATCAGATACGCCGCCTTGTGCCTGCGGATCGCTTCGACCGCGGCCGGCCCGCGCTCGGCCTTGCCGATCATCGCGAACAACCCGGTCTTCTCGAGCAGTTGCCCGGTGAACTTGTCCATGCGCGTCGCAGTCGTGGGACCCGCCGGCCCGACCGCTTCGCCTTTCACGGCGTCCACCGGGCCGACGTAATAGATCACGCGGCCCTTCAGGTCCACGCCTGAAGGCAGCGCCTGACCCGCCTTCAGGAGCTCGGCAAGCCGCTTGTGCGCGGCGTCGCGGCCGGTGAGCATCTTTCCCGACAGCAGGAGCGTCTGCCCGGGCTTCCAGCCCGAGACTTCCTTGCGCGTCAGCGCATCGAGATCGACGCGCCGTGCTGCC
>Ga0187892_10004385_pt1 | contig 23765 bp, 21 predicted proteins | sample MA1701073metaG_FD_139345 | JGI IMG/M metagenome (GOLD analysis project Ga0187892, IMG submission 139345) | Bio-ooze microbial communities from a basaltic lava cave in the Kipuka Kanohina Cave System on the Island of Hawaii, USA - MA170107-3 metaG ... | reverse complement strand
CCGGACAGCACCAGCCCCACCCACACGACGAAGCCGAGGGCCCGGTAGTACAGGACCATGTAGATGGCGACCAGGGCGAGCCCGAGGAAGCCGGCGAAGAGCCCGGCCCGTAGGGAGTCCTGGCCGAGGCTGGCCGACACGGTCTGGACCGTCTGGCGGTCGAGCTGCACGGGCAGCGAGCCGTAGCGCAGCACGAGGGCGAGGTCCTTCGCCTCGCGCTCGTCGAAGTCGCCGGTGATCTGGCCCTCGCCGCCGAAGGTCGTCGTCCGCAGGACGGGCGCCGACTTGACCACTCCATCGAGGTCCATGGCGATCCGACGGCCGGCCCCGACCTTGGCCGCCATGGCGTCCCAGTCCTTGCCGCCCTGGGCCGTCAGCTCGAAGTCGACGCTCCAGGTGCCGTCTGTCGGGTTGAGCGTGGCGCGCGCCGCCGACAGCGCCTCGCCCCGGACCTCGGCCGGCCCGAGCCGCAGGTTCTTCTCCCCCGCGGCACCCTCGTCGACCGGGAGGATCACGTCCTTGGTCGGATCGTTGGCCTCCGGCGGCGTCACCGGCTCGTCACCCACCGCCAGGTCGAGGACCGGCCGGAAGTAGAGCTGGGCCGTCTGGCCGACGACGGCGAGGGCCTGATCGGTGTTCTTGACGCCGGGGAGCTGGACGATGATCGACTCGCCCTGGCTGGAGATCTCCGGCTCGGCCACCCCGAGGGCGTCGACGCGGCTGCGGATGATCTCGATGGCCTGCACGAGCACCTCGGGGTCGACCTTGGTGCGGGGCTGCAGCACCACCGATGCACCGCCCTGGAGGTCGAGGCCCAACTGGGGTTTCGTCCCCGTGACGAGCGTGGCGGTCAGGGCGGCGCCGACGAGCACCACGAACGCGATGAGCGAGCCGACGAGCGAACGACGCACGACGCTCCCCTACGTCTCGTCGTTGGCCGGCGCGGCCCCGGACCCGGCGTCGGACGCGGGCGCGTCGCCGGCATCCCCGTCCTGCGCGTCGTCGGCCTCGTCGGCGCCCGTGGCGACCCGCTGGGTCACGGAGCTCCGGAGGAACCGGAGCGTCACGCCCGGTGCCACCTCCACCTGCACCGTCTCGTCGTCAACGGCCACGATCGTGCCGTGGATGCCGCCGGCGGTGATCACCTCGTCGCCGGGTCCCAGGGACGCGACGACGGCCCGGTGAGCCCGGACGCGTCGCTGCTGGGGCCGGATGAGCAGCAACCACATGAGCCCGAAGGTGATGAGAAGGGGAAAGAAGGCTTCCATGGCGGAGAGCGCGGGCCGCCCTGCGGCCCGGCAATGGCAGGTTAGCTACGCGTCCGAGCGCGGGTCGAACAGGGTCGCGGGCGACGGCGGCGTCAGGCCGAGGCAGGCCCAGGCCGCAGGTGTGGCCACCCGACCCCGGGGAGTGCGCGCCAGCAGGCCGAGGCGCAGCAGGTACGGCTCGTAGGCGTCCTCCACTGTCTCGGGCTCCTCGCCGACGCTGATGGCGAGGGTGGAGAGGCCGACCGGGCCACCCGCGAAGCGACGGCACACGGCGTCGAGGATCGACCGGTCGACCTTGTCGAGGCCTCGCTCGTCCACGTCGAACATTCCCAGGGCGACGGCGGCCACGGCCCGGGTGATGCGGCCGTCGGCACGCACCTCGGCGTAGTCGCGCACGCGACGCAGGAGCCGGTTGGCGATGCGAGGCGTACCCCGCGAGCGTGACGCCACCTCGCGGGCGGCGCCGGCCTCGGCCAGCTCGACTCCCAGGATCCCCGCAGCCCGCAGCACGATGGCCTCGAGCTCGTCGACCTCGTAGTAGTCGAGCCGGGACGTGAACCCGAAGCGATCCCTCAGTGGGCCCGTGATGAGGCCCGTCCGGGTCGTGGCCCCGACGAGCGTGAACCGCGGCAGGTCGAGGCGGATGGACCGGGCCGCCGGCCCCTTGCCGATCACGATGTCGAGCTGGAAGTCCTCCATGGCGGGATAGAGCACCTCCTCGACGACCCGGCCGAGCCGGTGGATCTCGTCGATGAAGAGCACGTCGCCCTCGTCGACGTTGGTGAGGACCGAAGCGAGGTCGCCGGCCCGCTCCAGGGCCGGGCCGGAGGTGACGCGCAGGTCGACGCCCATCTCGGCGGCCACGATCCCGGCGATGGTGGTCTTGCCCAGCCCCGGCGGACCGGCGAACAGGAGGTGGTCGGCCGGCTCCCCCCGGGCCCGGGCCGCGCCGAGCAGGATCTCGAGGTGCGCCCGCAGCCGGGCCTGGCCGACGAAGTCGTCGAGCCGCCGGGGTCGGAGCCCTGGCTCCTCGTGCCGCTCCTCGTCCCCCGCGGCCGGGGCCAGCAGCTCGTTGCGCATCAGCGGCTCGTGGCCAACAACTTCAGCGCGGCCCGCAGGAGGTCCTCGACGGCACCGTCGGCGGGCAGGTCGCGCAGCACCGCGGTCACCTCGTCGCCGTCGTAGCCGAGGCCGCCCAGCGCTTCGCGCACCTCGGCCCTGGCCGACGGCTCGACACCGGGCACGCCGTCGGCCTCGGTCGCCGGCATCCCGAGGCGGCTCTTGAGCTCGATCAGCAGCCGGGCCGCCGTCTTGCGACCGACGCCGGGCACCAGCGTCAGCGCGTCGAGGTCGCCGTCGGCCAGCACCCGCCGCAAATCTACCGGGTCGTGCACGGAAAGGATCGCCATGGCGAGCGACGGCCCCACGCCGTGGGCCGCGATCAGGGCCTCGAAGCATTCCCGCTCGTCGAGCGTGGGGAACCCGAAGAGCGTCAGCGAGTCCTCCCGAACGGCGAGGTGCGTGTGCAGCAGCGCCGGCGACCCGAGCGGCCCCAGCGCGGCCACGGTGGCCGGGGTGACGTGGACCCGGTAGCCGACCCCGCCGACCTCGACCACGACCTCGCCCCGGCCCTGGCGGCCGAGCAGCGTGCCCCGCAACGAGCCGATCACGCACCCGCTCCACTGACCGCGGGGCGAGCCGCCCTACCGGCTCCGGCCGCCACCGCCCGCTGGCGGAACGGTGCGATCGCCAGGTGGCAGAGGGCGATGGCCAGGGCGTCGGCGGTGTCGGCCGGCCGCGGGGGGGCGGCCAACCCGAGCAGGGAGGCCACCATGCGCCCGACCTGCTCCTTGGGGGCGGAGCCGTAGCCGGCCACCGCGGACTTCACCTCGTTGGGCGTGTACTGGGCCACCTCGCAGCCGGCACCGGCGGCGGCCGCCAGGGCCAGCCCGCTGGCCTGGCCGACCGACATGGCGGTGCGGGCGTTGGTCTGGAAGAACACGCGCTCGACGGCCACCTCGAGTGGTCGGGGGCCGCCGGCACCGGACCCGGCGGCAGCGAGGAGGTCGACCAGGAGCTCCCGGAGGGACCGGTCGAGGGCCGCCAGGCGCTGGGGAAGCGGGTCGGAGGGGCTGGTGGTGAGCACGCCGGCGGCCACGACACGGTCCCGCCCTCCACTGCGGGCGACGCAGCCGTAGCCGCAACGGCTCAGGCCCGGGTCGACCCCCAGCACGAACATGGGTTCGCAGGCTAGCGAAGGGGACCGTCCGGGCCGCGGACCTCGCCCCCCACCACCCATTCCGAGAGCTAGTCCTGCAGGGCGGCCATCACCGCTTCGGGGATGTCGAAGTTGGCGTAGACGGCCTGCACGTCGTCGTGCTCGTCGATCGTGTCCACGACCCTCAGGACCCGGCGGGCGTCGCTCTCGGTGTCGAGCGGGACGGTGGAGGTCGCCACCATCGTCAGGTCCGCCGACTCGACGGTGAGGCCGGCGGCCTCGACCGCCTCCCGGAGGCGGCTCAGCTCGGTCGGTGGGCAGCGCAGCTCCCAGGCCCCATCCTGCTCCTCCATGTCGTCGGCGCCCGCCTCGAGGGCGGCGAGCATCACCTCGTCGGCGTCGGCGCCGCCCGCGGCGAGCACGATCCCCTTGCGCTCGAACTGCCAGGCCACCGATCCCGGCTCGGCGATGGATCCGCCGTTCTTGGAGAACATGGCCCGCACCTCGGCGCCGGTGCGGTTGCGGTTGTCGGTGAGGCACTCGACGTAGACGGCCACCCCGCACGGCGCGTAGCCCTCGTAGGTCACCGCCTCGTAGCGCACGCCGTCGAGCTCGCCCGTGCCCCGCTTGACCGCCCGCTCGATGGTGTCGAGCGGCACCGACGCGTCGCGGGCCTTCTGGAACATCGTGCGCAGCGTGGCGTTGGCGCTGGGGTCGCCGCCGCCCTCACGCGCCGCGACCTCCACCTGGCGCAGCACTTTGGCGAAGATCTTGGCCCGGGCCTTGTCGGCGGCGCCCTTCCGGTGCTTGATGGTGGCCCACTTCGAGTGACCCGACATCGTGTACCTCTCTCTCGCTGGGGTGGTCAGAGCCCGCGCAGGAAGCGCTCGTGGAGACGGAGGTCGCCGGACAGCTCCGGGTGAAATGCGGCCACGGTGACCGCGCCCTGGCGGCACAGCACGGCTCGGTCGGCGACCGAGGCGAGCACCTCCACACCCGGTCCGATGCGCTCGACGGCGGGCGCCCGGATGAAAACGCCCCGGAACCGCGGCGCCGGCAGTCCGGCGATGTCGAGGTCCGCCTCGAAGCTCTCCTGCTGGCGACCGAAGGCGTTGCGCCGCACGCCGACGTCGATGGCACCGAAGCTGCGTTGGTCGGCCCGCCCGTCGAGGACCTCGGCGGCCAGCAGGATCATCCCCGCGCAGGTGCCGAAGGCCGGCACTCCCCCCGCCAGCAGCTCAGTGATGGCGTCGAAGAGCCGGGAGCCCTCGAGGAGCTTGGACATGGCCGTGGACTCACCACCCGGGAGGACCAGGGCGTCGACGCCGTCGAGGTCGTGCCGGGCGCGGATCTCGACGACCGTGGCGCCGAGGGCGCGCAGCGCGTCAGCGTGGAGGTCGACGGCCCCCTGGAGGGCGAGGACGCCGACCCGGGGTGCACCGTTGCGCGCCGCCACCTGGCGGCCTCACCTTCTCACCGCGGAGGGAGCATGGCGAGGTGGATCACCAGCCCCGCTCGGCGAGGCGGACGTCGACCGTGGCCGCGTCGAGCCCGCGCATGGCCTGGCCGAGCCCCCGGCTCACCTTGGCGACGATGTGGGGGTCGCGGTGATGCGCCGTGGCCTCGACGATGGCCTTGGCCATCGACTCGGGGTTGGCGCTCTTGAAGATCCCGGAGCCGACGAAGACGGACTCAGCCCCGAGCTGCATGACCAGCGCGGCATCCGCGGGTGTCGCGATGCCGCCGGCGCAGAACAGGGGCACCGGCAACCGTCCGGCATCGGCCACTTGGGCGACCAGCTCGAAGGGCGCCGCCAGGTGCTTGGCCCATGCGTGGCGCTCGGCGGCGTCGGCGGTGGCGAGCCGGCGGATGTCGCCCAGGATCGAGCGCAGGTGCGAGACGGCTTCCTTGACGTCGCCCGTGCCGGCCTCCCCCTTGGAGCGGATCATGGCCGCGCCCTCGGACACCCGCCGCAGCGCCTCGCCGAGGTTGGTCGCGCCGCACACGAACGGCACCGTGAAGGCCCACTTGTCGATGTGATGGGCTTCGTCGGCCGGGGTGAGCACCTCGCTCTCGTCGATGTAGTCGACCCCGAGAGCCTCGAGGACCTGGGCCTCGGCGAAGTGCCCGATGCGGGCCTTGGCCATGACCGGGATCGTGACCGCCCGTTGGATGCCCTCCACCATCGCGGGGTCGCTCATCCGCGCCACACCGCCGTCGCGACGGATGTCGGCCGGGACCCGCTCGAGGGCCATGACGGCCACGGCGCCGGCGTCCTCCGCGATGCGCGCCTGCTCGGGGTCGACGACGTCCATGATCACACCACCCTTGAGCATCTCCGCCAGGCCGCGCTTGACCCGGTCCGTGCCGGTCAGCGGGCCCTCGGTGACGTCACTCATGGAGGGGCCATCCTACCGGCGGCCGTCCACGACCGACGCAGGAGCGGCGGCCCCTCAGGTGGTCGACGCCGCGGATCCGGGCCGGACGAGGTGGACGAGGGTGCGGCCCGGGAGGAGGGCGATCGGCGCGCCGGCGCTGTCGGTGTAGGTCGTCACCGCGTCGGGCGACGACTTCGACCATCGCCCCTTCACCACCATCCCACCGGCCAGCACCCAGGCGTCGCCCGATCCGACCACTTCGGCCACCGACACCTTGGAGTCGGCCGGGAAGGCCGAGTAGGGCGTGAACTGGACGACGACGTTGGTCGGGGCGAGCTGGGCGCCGCCCTCCAGGAGGTGCGGGGAGCCGTCCGTCGAGCGCCTCCAGCTGCCGCTCCCGGCGTCCCACGCGTACACGGCCCGCACGGTCGGGCCGGCTGCCAGCGTGAGACCGGTGGCCGGTGCCGCGCCCGCACCCGTGAAGGCCTGCCCGGCCGCGGCAAAGGGACCGAGCGCCGGGGGAGGGGTCGAAACGGCCGAGGCCGGGGCACCCGCATAGAGCTTGGCGGTGGTCGAGTAGAGGTTCTGGGGCGAGCGGCGGTCGCTGCGGCGGGCGTAGGCCTGAGGCACGGCATCGACGCCGACGTTGGTGAGCCGGGCTCCGGGCAGGAGCGACACCACGGCCGGGGCGCCGCCCGAGTAGGCGAACAACGGGTCGAGCGGGGCGACGATGTCGGGATCGCTCGGGCGCACGGAGCGCACGGGGCCGACCGACGGGGCGTCGGTCGAGTGGAACACGGCGATGAACCGGGTCAGCCCTCCCTCGGCCAGCTCCTCGTAGATCACGTCGGCGACGACGAGGCCCGCCTGGGGCCGGGCGGCCGCGATGTTGTCGATCTTGACGGCCAGCGCGGGCCGCCCGGCGAGGGCCGGATCGGCCACCGGCAAGCCCGTCAACGGGAACAGGGCCGGCACCGTCGTGGTGGTCGGCGCGGCGGTCGTGCCCGTCGCCCGGGGCGGCGCCTTCTTCGCCGAGCAGCCAGCCGCCGACAGCACCACCACCAGGGGCACGAGGAGTGCCGCGCGCACGCGTCCCAGCATCACGTCACCGCTCCTTCCAGCCGAGCTCACAACTCCTTGAGGGCCTCGATCCGCTCGTCGATGGGACGATGGCACTGGAGCGGAGGGAGGTCAGAAGGTATTCCCCCGGGACCCGGCATTCCAGGCGCGGGCTCGGCGAACCAGAGCGGGCTCGACCATGTCGGCGCGGACCGGACGGCGGCCGCGCCGGCGACCTTGCCCAACGCCTCGATCAGCCCGGGCGGGTAGCGCGTCAGTCGCACGCCGGCCAGGTCGGCCTCGGGATCCTGCGTCGAGCAGAGGACGCGCCGCAGGCCGCGGGCCAGAGACTCCCTGAGCGCATGGGGCAGCAGCCGGAGCAGCGCCATCGCGGGACGCCCGACCAGCGCGAGGGCCACCGTGGCACGCCGGGTCTCACCGGAGCGGACCAACGCCAGCTGGCGGGCCACGACGGCTTCCAGCTCGATGCGACCGAGGCCCTCCACGAGACCCTCGGTCACGGCCAGGGCCGTACGTCCCGGGCCGAGGCCCACGGTGAACGCGTTGAGGCCGCCGTCGTCGACGACGTAGACGTCGGGCTGGGGTGCGCCGGCGGCCAGGCAAAGGCCCTCGGTGAGGTTCAGCAGTCGGGCGTGCCGTCCGGCGTCGGCCCGGCGCGCGCCGGTCAGGGCCACCAGGACGGGCACCACCCGGGTGAGGGCGACCGCCGACCCGGCACCGGCCAGCACCAGCCCACCGAACGCTCCGGCGACCGCGCTCCCGCCAACGAGCCCCACGGTCCCGCCGACGACCACGGCACCGACCAGGACGACGGCGAGGAGGACCAACGTGCGCCGCCGGTTGTGGGCCTCCACGGCGCGCAGGTTCGCCGACGCGGTCGTGGGCCGGGCACCCGCCGGGGTCATCCGGCTCCCGTCAGGCCCGCGGTGGGGCCGACGCGCCCGGTGGGGCGGCGATCGGCCGCCCGCTCGTAGAGCTCGACGTAGCGCGCCGCCAGCCGGTCCATGGCCAGCTCCTCCGCCCTGGCCTCACCCGCCGCGACCAACGACCGCGCCCGGGCCGGCTCTCGCAGCACGCCGCCGAGAGCCTCGGCGAGGGCGGCGGCGTTCCCCGGTGGGACCAGGAGCGCGCTGCGGCCGTCGTCGGCCACCTGGCGGTAGCCGGCGATGTCGCTGGCGACGACCGGTGTCCGCGCCGCCATGGCCTCCAGCAGCACGATGCCGAACGACTCGCCGTGCAGCGACGGCGCGCACACGACGTCGGCGCCCCGCAGCCGCCGCACCTTCTCGTCGTCGTCGATCCGTCCCAGCCACTCGATCCGCCGGTCGCCCGCGGTGGCGGCGCGCAGCCGCACCGTCTCGGGCCCGTCACTGGCCACCCAGAGGCGGACATCGGGTCCGAGGTGGGCCATGGCGTCGAGGAGGACGTCGAGGCCCTTGCGCGACTCGTGGCGCGAGCAGAACAGCACGGTCGGACCCGACGTCGGCCACGGTTCGGCCTTGCCGATCCATTCGAGCTCGATCCCGTTGTGGAGCACCTCGTACGTGCCGCCGATGTTGCGCTCGGCCATGGCCCGGGCGTCCTCGGACACGGCGGCGCGCACCGTGATGCGCTGCGCCAACCAGCGGGCCAGCGGCCGGAGGAACCGGTAGGCCCCCGTTCCCCCCGCGGCGTGGAACGTGCCGACGATCGGGCAGGCACCCATGACGAGGCTGGTGAGGGTCGGGCCCGGCGACAGCGGCTCGTGGAGGTGAAGGACGTCGAAGTCGCCGTCGCGCAGGACGTGCAGCGTCCGCAGCACACAGGCCGGGTCCGGTGCGATCGGCGCGACCGAGCCGTTGACGGCCGTGGGGATCGACTGGCCGAGCGTGGTCACGCCGACGTCGGGCGGCGGTCCGTCGGCTGGGCCGAGGACCCGCACCCCATGGCCGACGGCACGCAGCGCCCGGCCGAGGGCCAGCACCTGGCCCTGGACCCCACCCGGCAGCGAGAGGCTGTAGGGACAGACCAGGGCCACTCGCACCAACGGCAAGGGTATCCGGGCCCCCGGCCGACGAACCCAGCCCTCACCCCGGACATACTGGCGACATGGCCGACAACCTCACCCGCGACGAGGCCGCCGACCGGACGACGAAGGTTGCCGGCGTCGCCTACGACGTGACCCTCGACCTCACGTCCGGCGAGGACACGTTCGTCAGCGACACCACGGTCCGCTTCACGGCGAACCTCGTCGGGCTGGCGACCTTCGTCGACATCGACGCCGCCACCGTGCGGGAGGTGACGCTCAACGGGCGCACCGTGGACCCGGCCACCTACGACGCCGATCGGGCCCGCATCCCGCTGCGGGGCCTGATCGCCAACAACGTCCTGCGCGTCGTGGCCGACTGCCGGTACCAGCACACCGGCGTCGGTCTGCACCGCTTCGTCGACCCCACCGACGGCAACGTCTACCTCCACACCCAGTTCGAGCCCTTCGACGCCCACCGCGTGTTCGCGTGCTTCGACCAGCCGGACATGAAGGGCCCCTTCACGCTCCGCATCCGGGCGCCCGAGGAATGGACCGTCGTCTCCAACGGCCCCGTCGCCACCTCCGGAGGGGGCGAGTGGGCCTTCGAGCCGACACCGGAGATTCCCTCGTACCTCGCCGCCCTGGTGGCCGGGCCCTACGCCGTCGCCCGGGAGACCCACGGCGACATCGAGCTCGCCATCTACTGCCGCCAGTCGCTGCGCGAGTTCCTCGACGCCGACGAGCTGTTCGATCTGACCAGGTCGGGGCTGGACTTCTTCGAGGCCGAGTTCGACTACCCCTACCCGTTCGACAAGTACGACCAGCTCTTCGTGCCGGAGTTCAACTTCGGCGCCATGGAGAACCCGGGATGCGTCACCTTCAACGAGCACATGGTGTTCCGCGCCCGCCAGACCGACTCGGCCCACGAGCACCGGGCGGAGGTCGTGCTCCACGAGATGGCCCACATGTGGTTCGGCGACCTCGTCACCATGCGGTGGTGGGACGACCTGTGGCTCAACGAGAGCTTCGCGACGTACATGGCGTGCTCGTCGCAGGCCCGCGCCACGCGCTTCCGGGACAGCTGGGTGCGCTTCGCGGCCGGCACGAAGGCGGGCGCGGCCATGGCCGACCAGATGCCCACGACGCACCCGATCTCGGCCGACATCGTCGACACCGACGCCGTGCGCCTGCACTTCGACGGCATCACCTACGCCAAGGGTGCCTCCGTGCTCAAGCAGCTCGTGGCCTGGGTCGGCGGCGACGCCTTCCGGGACGGGGTGCGGGCCTACTTCCGCCGCCACGGCTGGGGCAACGCCGAGCTGCGCGACTTCCTCGCCGCCCTTGAGCGGACGAGCGGGCGCGACCTCGACGAGTGGGCCGCCGAGTGGCTCCAGACGACCGGCGTCAACACGCTGCGCCCCGAGGTCGAGGTGGCGGACGGCACCTACTCCTCGATCGCCGTGCTCCAGGATGCGTCGGCGGCCAGCCCCACGGTGCGCTCGCACCGAGTGGCGATCGGCCTCTACGACGCGAAGCCCGGTGAGGACGGCGGCCTCGTCCGGCGCCGTCGGGTCGAGCTCGACGTCGTCGGCCCCCGGACCGTGGTGGACGAGCTCGCCGGCGAACGGGTGGCCGACCTGCTGCTGGTCAACGACGACGACCTGACCTACGCCAAGGTCCGCCTCGACCCGGCCTCGCAGGCGACCCTCGACGGGCACCTCGGCCGCGTCCGCGACCCCCTCGCCCGGAACCTGTGCTGGGCGGCGTTGTGGGACATGGTGCGCGACGCCGAGCTGCCCGCCCGCCGCTGGACCCGCCTGGTCGGCGACCACGCCCCCGGCGAGGCCGACGACACCACGTTGGCCGGGCTGCTCGGCCAGGCGTCGCTCGCCGCCGATCTCTACTGCGACCCGTCCACGCGCCCTGCCCGGCGCCGGGAGCTGGCCGGCGACGCCCGATGCCACCTGGCCGCGGCCAAGGCGGGCAGCGACGTCCAGCTCGTGTGGGCGCGGCACCTGATCGGCATGGGTGAGGGCGACGAGCACGAGGCGTGGTGCCGGGACCTCCTCGACGGGCGGTCCGAGGTGGCCGGGCTGGCCGTCGACACGGACCTTCGCTGGCTGCTCGTGGGCGCGCTGGCGGCTCTGGGCGCATCGGACGCCGAGTCGCGCATCGACGCCGAGGTCGAGCGTGACCCCACCGACATCGGACAGCGGCGGGCGGCCGCGGCACGGGCCTCGCAGCCGTCGGCGGCGGCCAAGGAGGCGGCGTGGAGCCGTCTGCTCGCCCCCGGGATGCACCTGGCCGAGATCCGGGCCGTCGCCGGCTCGTTCTGGCGCTGCGGCCAGGAAGCGCTTGGCGAGCCGTTCGTGGCGGCCTACTTCGAGGCCGTGCCGAGGATCTGGGCCGAACGGACGCCCGACGAGGCCCTCAGCCTCCTGAGAGGCCTCTATCCGTCCACCATGGTGGATACTGGGACGGTGAAGGCCACCGAGGGCCTCTTGGCGGACGGCTCCCTGGCCGGGCCGGTGCGCCGGATCCTGCTGGAGGGCACGGACCGCGTGGAACGGGCGCTGCGGGCCCGGGCCGCCGACCGCGACGCGGAGGTGCCGTGACCCCTCGCGACGAGCAGGGCTTCTTCAGCGTCATCAGCATTTTGATGACCCTCGTCATCATGGGCATCATGGCTGCCATCGTGGTCAAGGCCATGGGGGACCTCGACGAGAAGGCCGGCCAGCCGTCGCCCATCGACCTGCTGAACGGAACCGCCTCGACCACCGTCGCCGGCGGGACGGCGCCCGGTGTTCCGGGGGGAGGGCCCGGCTCCGGCGCTCCCGCGGCCTCGGGCGGCAACGGCTCGGTGCAGGGCGCGGCCGGGCTCGCGGCCGGCGGGATCGCCGGTGGGATGGTCGCCGGGGCGGCGGGCATCGCCGCCACCGGAGGTGGGGGCAAGGCCCCGAGCGGGATCCGCGGTGACGCCATCGCCTCGGCGTGCCAGGGCGACTACCGGTCCGCCGCCCGGGCGCTCACCCTCAGCACGGCCAGCGGCGGGCCGCCGGTCACGTCCACCGCCGACCTCGTCGCCCGAGGCTTCCTCGCGGCGGCACCGGCCAACCCGAAGTACTCGATCGAGATCAGGCCGGGACCCGACGGCGTCACGCCACAGGTGTTCGCCAACGGTCAGCCGTCGATCGCCGGCTGCGGGTAGATGGTCGTCGCTTCGGGCCGGAGGCCCGATCTCAGTAGATCAGCAGCCATCTCGGGACTGCTCAGAGGTAGGTGCCCGGACGCAGGCTCGCGTCGAGCGGTCCCGCGGGCAGGGCCTGGCGACGGGAGTCCTCCAGCTGGGCCCTCGCTGCCATCTGCTGTGAGAACAGCGCCGCCTGGATGCCGTGGAAGAGCCCTTCGAACCAGCCGACGAGCTGCGCCTGAGCCACCCGCAGCTCCCCCTCGCTGGGCGTTCCCTCCTCGAAGGGCAGGCTGAGGCGCGACAGCTCGTCGCGCAGCTCCGCCGACACGGTGTCGGACAGCTCCGAGAGCGAGCGCTCGTAGAGATCGCGCAGCCGGGCCCGACCGGCGTCGTCGAGCGACGCCCGGCGCACCTCCTCGAGCAGCTCCTTGGCCATGGCGCCGATGCGCAGCAGCTTGGCCGGTGAGCCCACCGCCTCGTGGCCGCTCTCGGAGGCGCCTCGGTCCTGCGGCTCCACGACGACCGGTGCCGGTTGGGGTCGCAACGGGTACCCGCCGTCGGGCTCGGGTTCGGGGAAGGTCGTGGTCATGACTCCAGATACTCCCCCAACTGTGACCGAGGCACTACCCGGCGCTGCTCAGGCGGCGTACGAGCCCGCCCGAGCGCCGCGTAGCCTGCGGCCGGTGACCGTGGAGCAGGGTGGGGACCAGGGCGACCGTACGGTACCCCCCTCGGACGCAGCCGCGATCGTCCTCGCGGGGGGAGCCGGCCGCCGGATGGGTGGCGCCGACAAGGCAGCCCTGCGCGTGGGAGGCCTCACCCTCCTCGATAGGGTGCTCGACGCCGCCCGCCCGCTCTGTGCCGAGCTGGTCGTGGTCGGTCCGCGGCGCCACACGGAGGTCCCCGGCGTCGCCTTCGTGCAGGAGCACGCGCCGGGCGGCGGTCCCGTGCCGGCCGTGCTGGCCGGGCTCGCGGCCACCCGAGGCGACGTCGTGCTCGCGCTGGCCACCGATCTGGCCCTCCTACGGACGGTGGACCTCTCCCGGCTGCTGGCCGCGCTCCGTGACGATCCCGATCTCGATGCCGTGGCCGCCCTCGACGAGCGCCCCGCGCCCAACCCGCTGCTGGCCGCCTACCGGCGGCACATCCTCGAGCGGGTCGAGAGGGCCGGCCCCGGTCCGGGAACACCGGCCGCGGCACTGCTCGCCGGGCGGGTCGACACCGTCGAGCTGGGCCTCCACGCCACCTGCAACGTCAACCGGCCGGCCGACCTGCGCCAGGCCGAAGCCCTGCTCTGGCTGGCGACGTGAGCTGGCTCGATCGGTACCGGGCCGCCGTCGAGGAGGCCCTCGGGCGACCGGTGGACCTCGACGCCGGCCAGGAGGCGACCCTGCTCGACCTGGCCCGCGACGTCGCCCACGGCACGCAGCGCACGAACGCGCCGCTGGCCACGTTCCTGGCCGGCCAGCTGGTGGCCGGCCGGAGCGCAGCCGGAGGCGACGCCGACGACGCGCTCGCCGAGGCCCTGCAGATCGCCCGGCGGCTGCTGGCCGACCAACCGGGCTGAGCACCGGCGGGACGATGCCGGCGCGGGGGCGTCCGGCGTCACACGGCGCGGGCCAGGCTCCTGCTGTCGGCACGGGGCCGGCGGAGGTAGAAGAACCACGTCATGAGGCCGAACACCAGGTACGAGGCGAGGAACACCCGCAGGGCGGGCACCGACCAGTCGGCGGAGGCGGCGGCCACCGCCACCTTCTCGGCCGGAGTGGCTGCGGCCTTCACCAGGGCCGACACTCCCAGGCTCGCCTGGCGCAGCACGACCTGGATCAGGAAGCCGCCGAAGGCCCCGATGGCGCCGGCGATGCCGATCACCGCGGCGGCCCGGCGCTTGAACTCCACCGCCGTCTCTCCCGGCGACACGCCGGTCGCCGCCGCCGCCCGCTGGCCGAGGACGGCGAAGATCGACGGGATCATCTTGTAGGTCGAGCCGTTCCCCATGCCGGCCAGGAGGAACACGACCATGTACGACCCGAAGAACAGCGGGAAGCTGCGGTCCCGCACCCCCGAGATGGCGACGGCGGTGGCCAGGGCCATGCCGACGAACACGGCCAGCGTGACCCGGGCCCCGCCGAGGCGGTCCGAGAGCCAGCCTCCGAGCGGCCGGGCGACCGAACCGATCAGGGCACCCACGAAGCTGAGGCCGGCGAGGTAGGTGGCGATGAAGGGGTGGCCGGCGAGGAACTCGGGGAACGTGTTCTTGATCACCAGCGGCAGGGCGAACGAGAAGCCGATGAACGAGCCGAACGTGCCGATGTAGAGGATCGACATGATCCAGGTCTGGGCGTAGCGCAGCGAGGCCAGGTAGGAGCGCTTGTCGGCCTTCGCCTGGGTGAGGCTGTCCATGTAGCGCCAGGAGCCGACGATGGCCAGCACGATCAGGGGGAGCCACATCAGGCCGGCGTAGGACAGGTGCACCTCGTGGCTGGGCAGGGCCACTGCCGCCGCCGGCACCCCGATGATGAGCACGAGCGGTACCAGCAACTGGGCCGAGGCCACGCCGAGGTTGCCGCCGGCGGCGTTGAGCCCCAGCGCAAAGCCCTTGCGACCCTCGGGATAGAAGAACGAGATGTTGAACATCGACGAGGAGAAGTTGCCCCCGCCGAAGCCGGCGGTGGCTGCGCAGGCGATGAGCACCCACAGCTGGCTGGCGTGGGGCAGCCCGGCCAACCATCCGCTCGGCACGACGATGGCGAGCAGCAACGTGGGGATCAGCAGCAGAGCGGCGCTGATGGCCGTCCACGCCCGGCCGCCGAACCGTGGCACCGCGAACGTGTAGGGGATCCGCAGGAACGACCCGACGAGGTTGGGCACGGCCGTGAGCAGGAAGAGCTCCGACACCGACAGCGTGATGCCGATGTGGACGAGGTTGATCACCACGATCGTCCACAGCACCCACACGCAGAAGCCGATGTGCTCGGCGAAGATCGACATGATCAGGTTGCGGCGGGCCACCGCCTTACCGACGCGGCGCCAGAAGGTGGGGTCCTCCGGCTCCCAGTGGTCGATCCAGCGCCCGCGCGGCGACGGCCTCGGAGAGGTCTCGGCGTCGGTGGCGGTGCCGGTGGCGATCTCGGTGGACGGGGGCATCGCTACCTCCTGGTCGATGGGACGGCGACGGGAGCGCGCGCCGAGCGGCTCCGCTCGATGTGCACGGCCGACTGCTTGTAGTTCGGCTCCCGCGAGATGGGGTCGAACTCGTCGATCGTGAGCCGGTTGACGCACAGCTCGTCGTAGTGGAAGGGCATGAAGACCTCGCCCGGACGGACCGTGGCCGTGATGCGCACCGGGACCCCGTCGAGGTGGCCGCGCCGGGATTCGATGCGGGCTCGGTCGTCGGCGCCCAAACCGAGGCGGGCGGCATCGGCGGGGTTGAGCTCCACCCAGCCCTCAGGCGCCAGCGACTCGAGGATCGCGACCCGGCCGGTCTTGGTGCGGGTGTGCCAGTGCTCCACCGTGCGCCCGGTGTTGAGCAGGAACGGAAAGCGGTCGTTGACCTTGTCCGAGACGGGCTCGGGCGAGACGCACCACAGGCGGGCCCGGCCCGACGCCGTCGGGAACACGCCATCGGCATAGAGGCTCGGCGTACCGCCCCGGGCGGCCGTTCCCGGCGGGCACGGCCACTGCACCCCCCCAGCGGCGTCGACGGCCTCCCATGTGATGCCGCTGTAGTCGCACAGCCGGCCGGCCGAAACCCGGGCCCACTCGCGGAAGGCGTCCTCGGGGCCCTTCCAGCCCGGGTACAGCTCGTCGCGCAGCCCGAGCTCGTCGGCCAGGGCGAGGAAGATGTCGAAATCGGACCGGGCCTCGCCGGGCGGGTCGACGGCCTTGCGCACGCGCGACACCCGCCGCTCGGAGTTGGTGTAGGTGCCGTCCTTCTCCCCCCAGATGGCGGCCGGCAGCACGACGCCGGCGAGGGCGGTGGTGGGCGTCTCGAACCCGTCCTGCACCACGAGCAGCTCGAGCGACGACAGTGCCCGTTCCAGGCGGCCGCGGTGAGGGAACGAGACCGGCGGGTTGGTGGCGATGATCCAGAGGCCCTTGATGGTCCCGTCGAGGACGCCGTCGACGATGTCGGGGTAGGCCCGGCCCCGGGCGTCGGGCAGCCGCTCGACCGGGATGTTCCAGAGGGCGGCCACCTCGGCCCGGTCGGCCGCCGAGTCCCAGGCCCGGTACCCGGGCAGCGAGGCGGCGGCCCCCGCCTCGCGGGTGCCCATCGCGTTGCATTGGCCGGTGATCGAGAACGGGGCCGCCCCCGCCCGGCCGATGTTGCCCGTGATCAGGCAAAGGGTGTTGAGCAGCGTGACCGTCTCGGTGCCCTGCACCGAGTGGTTGACGCCCATGGTCCAGCCCACGAACCCGCGCTCCGCCCGGCCGAAGGCGAGCGTCGCCCGGCGGAAGAGCTCAGCGTCGATCCCGCACTCGGCCACCACCCGCTCGACGGGGTAGTCCGCCACATGGGCGGCCAGCTCCTCGAAGCCCTCCGTGTGGGCGACCACGTAGGCCGTGTCCACCAGGCCCTCCTCCATCAGCAGCCGGATCATCCCGTTGAGCAGGACGATGTCGCTGCGGGGCCGCACGGGCAAATGGATGTCGGCCACCATCGCCGTCTTGGTGACGCGGGGGTCGACCACGATCACCGTCGCCGCCTCGTTGTCGAGGACGCGCGGCGCCAGCAGCGGGTGGTTGTCGGCCAGGTTCGCCCCGACCAGCAGGATGCAGTCGGCCTGCTCGAGGTCGGCGTAGGACCCGGGCGGCCCGTCGCTCCCGAAGCTTCGCTTGTAGCCGGCCACCGCGCTCGACATGCACAGCGTCGTGTTGCCGTCGTAGTGCCGCAGGCCGAGCCCAGCCCGCACGAGCTTGCCCAGGGCGTAGAACTCCTCGGTGACCAGCTGACCCGTGGAGAGAACGGCCACAGAGTCGGGGCCGTTCTCGGCGAGGATCCGGCGGAAGCCGCCGGCCACCGCGGCCAGGGCCTCGTCCCAGCCGACGCGGCGGGCCGCGGCGCCGGGGCCGTGGCGCGCCAGCGGCACCGTGAGACGGCCCTCGGCGGCGATGGTGTGGTGCTCGGAGAGGCCCTTGGGGCAGAGGCGACCGGCGTTCACAGGATGGTCGGGGTCGCCCATCACGGCCACGGCCCGGTTGCCCTTGGCGCCGAGGAGCATGCCGCAGCCCACCGAGCAGTATCCACAGGTGGTCCTGATCCAGCGGTCGGGCCGGCGCGTGTCGTTCATCACGCCGCCCCGGTCGTCCGACGAGTAGCCGCCGCGCTCGGTCCACCGCTCGTGGCCCGTCCCCACCCCCGGGACGTCGCGCCAGCTCACCCCCCACGCACCGGGCTGCGCACCGGGCCGCTCACCGGCTTCGGACGAAGCTGCCGGCCGTCCGGAACGGCACGACGGTGACGAAGAACAGGTAGCGCCCGGCCAGCTCGCCCAGTGCCAGCACCACCAGCGCGGTCGCCAACCGCCCTCCGGCCGCCGGACCAGCCACCGGGACGGCCAGGGCGGTGGCTGCGAGCAGGATGCCGCCGCCGGCCGCCGCGAGCCTGGCGCAGAAGAGCATCCGGAAGCGATCGAGAAGGAGCTCGGCAGTACCGGCGTGCTGGCGATCTCCTCGGCGTCGCACCACCACGACCAGGTGGACATGGGCTGCGATCTGGGCCAGGACCCCGGCGGCGGACACGGCGACGAGCACGCCGACCCAGGCCGGCTCCAGCCGGGAGCGGTCGAGGCACAGCAGCGCCAGCAGCGGGCCGGTGGCGGCGGCCGTGGCGAAAAAGCCCACCGGCGTCCGGCGAGAGTTCCACACCGGACGGGCGGCGACGAGGTAGAGCCGGGCGCTGGCGTACACCCCTGCGACGCCGAGGGCGGCGGCCAGCAGCCCCAGTCCGAGCCCCGGCAGCCAGCCACCGGCGGCCGTCCACGACGCCGCGTAGGCGAACGACACGAGCGAGAAGGCCGAGAAGGCAGCCACCTCGCGGCTCAACCAGGAGGTGCCCAGGTTGCGCAGGGCCTTGAGGGCGCGGCTGGGACGGCCCAGATGCAGCACCGCGGCGCTGAGCGCCACGGCCGCGCTGAGCCATGCGGCCAGCGCGGCCCCGACCAGACCCGCCCGCCCGCCGACCGACGCGCCTCCCGCCTCGAGGAGCACCGCGCTGGCCACGGTGCCCAGCGAGAGCTGCGTCAGCAGCGTCAGCACGATCAATGGCCAGTGCGGCTTCTCCGGCCGGATCACCCGGTCGTCGTCGGCGGGGACCAGACCCACCGGCGCGCTGTCGGGAACCACGATGCGGGTGGTGGACAGGGTGATGGTCGACGGCGGGAGCCCCGGGCCGTCGGCGCGGGCGTGATCGGCACGCCAGGCGGCCACGTCGACCGCTTCGATGCCGATGGCCGAGGTCGGGCAGGCCAGCACGCACGCGGGGGCCTGGCCCTCCTCCAGGCGCGGCCGGCACATGTCGCACTTCGAGACGATGCGCCGTGTCTCGCTGAACACCGGCACCTCGTAGGGGCAGTTCCAGATGCAGTACTCGCAGCCGATGCACTCGCTCGCGAGGTGGGCGACGATGCCGTTGGGCAGCTTCTCGTAGGCCTTGGTCGGACAGCCCGAAAGGCAGGTGGGCTCCAGGCAGTGGTTGCACGCCATCGACAGGTGCAGCCGCCGGGTGTGGGGATACGAACCGCCCTCCAGCTCGCCGACCCGCCGCCAGGCCTCCTCCACGGGTAGGTCGTTCTGCTCCGCGCAGGCCACCTCGCAGGAATGGCAGCCCACGCAGACGTCCATGGCGAAGGTGAACCGGTACTGCTCGCCCGGCTCCAGCGGCAGCAGCTCGGGGCCCCGATGCTCCGGGATCCCCGGCGTGGGACTGTCTCGCGCCAGCACCTCGGGCCCGAGCTCCTCGCCCGCCTCGACCGCCGCCCGCAGGGCGGAGAGCAAGGTCACGGAGTGGCGACTTGGACCATGCCGCCGACCACCCGGACGGCGAAGGTGGGGATCGATACGGACGGGTCGTCGAGGCACTCGCCGGTGCGCAGGTCGAAGCTCTGCTTGTACACGGGCGAGGCGACCTTGAGGCGGTCGCCCCTGGACCCCACGATGCCCCTCGACAGCACGTTCACCTTGCTGAAGGGGTCGTAGTTGGAGAGGGCCAGCAGCTCGCCACCCGGTTCGATCCGGAAGATCGCCACCTGGTGACGGCCGACGAGGCCACAGACGCCCCGGTTCGGCACCAGGCAGTCCAACGGGCAGATGTCGTACCAGGTCTCGGTGCGGGTGCCGAGGATGGTCATGGCTTCTCCGTGCGGGTGCGGGACCCGACCAGCGCCGGGTCGGGCTTCTCGTGCGGGAACGCGGGACGGGGCTGGCCCCGCTCGCGGACGAAGACGACGTTGGGGTCGGTCTCGGAGGAGTTGACGAACGTCCGGAACCGCGCCATCCGCTCGGGGCTGGCGAGGGTGCTCCTCCACTCGCACTCGTAGCCGGCCACGTGCCGGGCCATGGCCGCCTCGAGCTCGCCGCAGATGCCCAGGGCGTCGTCGATGATCACCCGCCGCAGGTACTCGATGCCGCCCTCGAGCTTGTTGAACCAGACCGCGGTGCGCTCCAGCCGGTCGGCGGTGCGGACGTAGTACATGAGGTACCGGTCGAGGTAGCGGATCACCGTCTCGCGGTCGAGGTCCGCGGCCAGCAGTTGGGCGTGCTGGGGACGCATTCCGCCGTTGCCGGCCACGTAGACGTTCCAGCCCTTCTCCGTGGCGATCACGCCGAAGTCCTTGCTCTGGGCCTCGGCGCACTCACGGGTGCAGCCCGACACGGCCGACTTGAGCTTGTGGGGTGCCCGCAGGCCCCGGTAGCGCAGCTCCAGCTCGATGGCCAGCCCAACCGAGTCCTGCACCCCGAAGCGGCACCACGTGCTGCCCACGCACGACTTCACCGTGCGCAAGGCCTTGCCGTAGGCGTGACCCGACTCCATGCCGGCGTCGGTCAGCCGCTGCCAGATGTGGGGCAGCTGATCGACCCGCGCCCCGAACAGGTCGATGCGCTGGCCGCCGGTGATCTTGGTGTAGAGGTCGAACTCCTTGGCCACCATCCCGATCGCGATCAGCTGGTCGGGCGTGATCTCGCCGCCCGGCACGCGGGGCACCACCGAGTACGTGCCGTCGCGCTGGAGGTTGGCGAGGAAGTGGTCGTTGGTGTCCTGGAGGCTCGCTTGCTCGCCGTCGAGGATGTAGCCGTTGCCGAGGGTGGCGAGCATGGAGGCGACCGCCGGCTTGCACACCTCGCAGCCCCGGCCGCGGCCGTGGCGCGCCAGGGTCTCGGCGAACGACGCCAGGCCCGACACCCGGACGATGTCGAACAGCTCCTGGCGGCTGTAGGCGAAGTGCTCGCACAGGTGGTCGGTGACGGCCACGCCGGACTTGCGCAGCTCGTCCTTCAGCAACTCGGAGACGAGCGGTATGCAACCGCCGCAGCCCGTGCCCGCCTTGGTGGCGGCCTTGAGGCCGTGGAGGTCCCGCTGGGCCCCTTGGGAAACCGCCGCGCAGATGGCCCCCTTGCTGACGTTGTTGCACGAGCAGACCATGGCCGTATCGGCGAGGCCGGCCGCGCCGCACGCCACGCTGGCCCCGGTCCCACCCGCGGGAGCGAGAAGCCCGCCGGGATCGCCGGGCGTCGGCAGGTCGCCGCGAGCCATGGCCGCCAGCGCCTGGTAGGCCGAGGCGTCCCCCACGAGCACGCCGCCCAGCACGGTGCCGTCGGCCGACAAGACGAGCCGCTTGTAGACGGCGGCGAGGGGGTCGTCGAAGGTGATCGATTCGCATCCGGGCGTCGCCCCGAAGGCGTCGCCGAAGCTGGCGACGTCGATGCCCATCAGCTTGAGCTTGGTGGAGGACTCGGCGCCCTCGAACGTGGACTCGCCGCCCAGGATGCGGTCGGCGACCACTCTCGCCATCTGGTAGCCCGGCGACACCAGGCCGTGGATCCGACCGCCGGCCACCGCGCACTCGCCGATGGCGTAGATGTCGGGATCCGACGTGCGGCACGCGGCGTCGACCACCACGCCGCCGCGCTCGCCCATCACCAGCCCGGCAGCCGCGGCCAGCTCGTCGCGGGGACGGATGCCGGCCGAGAAGACCACGATGTCGACCGGGAGGTCGTCGGCGCCCTCGAAGCGAAGCCCCCGCACGACGCGGTCGTCGCCGGTCAGGACGGCGGTGGTGCGCATGCCCGTGTGGACGGCCACCCCCAGGTCCTCGATCCGCCGGCGCAGGGCCTGGCTCCCGCCCTCGTCCACCTGGACCGGCATGAGCCGGGGCGCGAACTCCACCACGTGCGTCTCGAGGCCCAACGAGCACAAGGCGTTGGCGGCCTCCAGGCCCAGCAGCCCGCCGCCGATGACTGCGCCCACCGAGCACGGCCGGCCCCGCGCGCCCGAGGCATCGGTGGCGTGGTCGCGGATGGCCTCCAGATCCTCGATCGTGCGGTAGACGAAGCAGCCGCCCGCGCCAGCGCCGTCGATCGGCGGGACGAAGGGGTACGAGCCAGTGGCCAGCACGAGGGCGTCGAAGGCCACGCGCTCCGACTTGGCCGACACCACCTGGCGCGCCCGGCGGTCGATCGTCGCCACCTTGTCGCCCAGGTGGACGGTGAGGCCCACTTGGTCGAAGAAGCCGGATGCCACCAGCGAGAGGTCCTCGGCGCTGGCCCCGGTGAAGAACGAACTCAGCGCCACACGGTCGTACGCGAGACGGGGTTCCTCGCAGAACGTGACGATGTCCCACTCCGCCGTGGCCCCCCGCTCGACGAGGATCTCGACGAGCTTGTGACCCACCATGCCGTTGCCGACGACAACCAGCGTCCGGCGCCGCAACCCGAGCGCGTCGGGGGCGAGGGACATGGCGTCATCGTCCCCCACCGATGTTTCGGCTGGGTACACCCGGTGTGAACGGACTTCGACCAGTCGCGCACGGCCGCCAACGGTCCGGTGTGAGCGGGCCCGGCCCGGTCGCGCCGGCGGCGGCCGCCCGTCAGCATCGGTTCACGCGACGTTCTCGCCCGCGGAACAGGCCACGAACGGCTCGTTCACAAGCGAGCGGGACCATTGCCCGTCGTATGACCTTGGGACCGCTCGAGGGCTTCGTCGTCGGCATCACCGCCGACCGGCGATGGCAGGAGCAGGCCGAGCTGCTCACCCGGCGGGGTGCATCGGTCGTGCACTATCCGACCATCACCACGCTGTACCTGGCCTCGGACGACGACCTTCGCCGGGTCACGGTCGAGCTCATCGACGAGCCGCCCGACTACCTCGTGGTCACGACCGGCATCGGCATCCGGGCCTGGCTGGAGACGGCGGCGGCGTGGGGCCTCGGGGATCCGCTGTTCACCGCGTTGGCCGGGGCCCGGATCGTGGCGCGAGGGCCGAAGGCGGCGGCCGCGGTCGCGGCCGGAGGGCTCGAGGTCTGGGCCCGCTCGGCCACCGAGCAGATGGACAACGTCCTCACGTTGCTGCTGGACGAGACCCTGGCCGGGTCCCGCGTCGCCATCCAGGAGTACGGCGTGCGCATCCCCGAGCTACGGGACGAGTTGATGGGCGTCGGTGCCCAGGTGGTGGAGGTGCCCGTCTATCGCTGGCGCCGGCCCGAGGACGACGGGGCCGCGCTGAGAGTCGTGGAGGCGGCGACGCAGGGCCAGCTCGACGCGGTGACATTCACCAGCGCGCCGGCGGTGCACAACCTCTTCGCCATGGCCGCCGACCAGGGGGTGGCCGACGAGCTCCGTGCCGCCTTCGACGGCGGCCTCGTGGCCGCCTGTGTCGGGCCGGTGTGCGCCGCCGGCGCCCGGCAGCAGGGCGTGCGAGATCCGCTGGTTCCCCCCGCCGGACGGCTCGGGCTGCTCGTGCGAGCGCTGAGCGACCACTTCGACGCCCGGCGGCGCACCTTCGGCGTGGGCGACGTGGAGCTCGTGGTGCAGGGGTCGGTCGTGGTCGCCAACGGTTCGCGCGAGGAGCTCTCCCCCCGCGAGCGAGCGGTGTTCGAGCTCCTCGCGGATGCGCCCGGAACGGTCGTGTCCCGGTCGCACCTGCTGGCCTCGGTCTGGGGATCGGCGGGCACCGATCCGCACGTGCTCGAGGTCACCGTGGGCCGGCTCCGGCGGCGGCTCGGCGCCGCTGCCGCTGTCATCGAGGCCGTCGCCGGCCGCGGCTACCGCCTCGGCCTCGACCAGCCGATCCGTCCAGGAGGCGGTCGCTCGGCCAGTTGGGTGGGAAGGGGTGCCTGCCCGTCCTAGGTGAGCGAGCAGAAAGTCGGGCCAGGTACTCGCGACCGCTGAGGCGGTCTGGGAGAATTACAGCGTCGTAGTTCTCCACTTCCCCGGAGGCCGGTGTGCTCGGTCGGGTTGAACCGCAAGGCTCCCTCCTTGAGACTCGTGTGGTGCGTCGGCACCTGGTGACGAAGGGCTCGTTCTACGAGCGCCTGGCCGACCACGGCCACGAGGTCGTCGCCGACGACGACTTCGCCCACCTGTACGCGAAGCGGATGGGCCGCCCATCGATCCCGCCGTCGGTCAT
>Ga0187892_10004384_pt1 | contig 23766 bp, 24 predicted proteins | sample MA1701073metaG_FD_139345 | JGI IMG/M metagenome (GOLD analysis project Ga0187892, IMG submission 139345) | Bio-ooze microbial communities from a basaltic lava cave in the Kipuka Kanohina Cave System on the Island of Hawaii, USA - MA170107-3 metaG ... | reverse complement strand
TTCGACCTTGGACTTTGGACCGCCGTAGGTGGTGAGGCACTGTCAGAGGATCTCTCCGGAGGACGACTATCCTTCCGTGCGCAACAGCAGCCAGCCAATACCGGCAAGAACGGCGAGGGCAACCGCTTGGTCGATGGGCCGCCAGTGGAGAAAGCGCCCACTGAGCACGGCAACGCCAATCAACGTTGTGCCAAACCAGAGCAGGGTTTGGACTTCGACATCAACAATCCCTGCCTGGTTCAAATAACGAACCGTTATCCAGTAAATGGTAATTCCGGCGGCAAATCCAGAGGCAGAGCGGAGCGCTTCGTGTAATATCAATGTTCCCCCTTGCCACATACGAGCAGCATGAGCGAACCCCAACGAATCACAGAAGCCAGAAATCAGTGTGAGGATAAGGATAATGATTGTCGGTTGTGCTTGTGCCAACATAACTTTCCTCCTCAAGGGCCCGACTAGCGTTTTTCTGCAGTCGCCAGCATAAGTCCATGGTAATAGCGGGTGGGGCGGTCGGCTGGAACACTGCGAATGTCAATACTTTCGGGTTTGCAGCCCGCCGCAATCAGCCCCCACGCGAGATCCCCCTCATTGATGTTGACCGCTGGAAATACTTTACGACCCACCGGGTACGAATGCGCCCCTTTCAACGCAGAAATGACGAACCTACCGCCTGGACGGATAAGCGAAGCGATATTGTACATAAAAGTGCGCCACTGCTGACGATCGTCCGTGGCAGACTCTGCACAGAAATTACTGACCACCACGTCATACTTCTGGACTGGACCATGGAGTGGAGGATCAAGCCGTGCGTCACAACGGACAAGACGAGTGATCAATTTCCGTATCTGCTCCTCGCGCTCGGCGATGTCACTTGCGGTACAGGGGCGGCCTTTTTCTAAGGCTAATGTGGCGCTGACAAAGGGCTGCCAGTTGAAGGCCACTCTCTTTCTGCGCAGCCACTTCAAGACCTCGGAGAGATTTGCCTCTAAATAGTCACAGAAATGAATCTCTTTCACTTTGTTGGCAGCGCCGATGAGCGGATAAATAGTTGGCCCGCCACCAAAATCCAACAATGAACTATCGCGAGGAATTGCTTTATAGGCATCGACGTAAAACTCTAACAAGGCAGAATTTTCCGCTCCAAGATCGGAATAGTATTCGTGCAAATACGCTCTGGGGTTGAATTCTTCCCACTCCTGGGCAGGCGGGATGACTGGAAGCCCAAGCGTCTCTCGGGTCGGAGGCTTCCATAATGGGTGAACCCACATCGGTGATGTGACAATGTGGTCAAGAGGTTGCAAAAGCGAGTCAGTATTCATGTTCCACCCCTGATATGTAACAATGACCTCCCGGTCACCGACGCTATCGAGGTCCACTGCTCCCCAAGCCGCAGTTGCCTCGCGCAAGAAAAGTCTTTAGAAGGAAAAGAGGGAGAAGTTTAGGGCGAAACGGTTAAATTTTCGGTTCGGATCGGTTCGGATCGGTTCGGTTTTTGGCAAAGATCAAATTGGTCCCCTGTTCGGGAGAATGCATGGAGCGAGTAGCTCAACTTCTTTTTGGCCCTTTTCGGCTTGATCCCCAGAAGAAGCAGGTGTGGCGGGGTGAGACGTTACTTGAACTGCGCCCGATGGCCGTGTCAGTCCTCCATACTTTGGTTGAACATGCCGGTGAGGTGCTAACCAAAGAACAATTGCTCAGAAGCGTCTGGGCAGGAACCTACGTCACTCGTACTGCGCTCAAAGTCTGTATTCGTGAAATCCGTGAGACACTGGGGGATGACAGAAAGAATCCGCAATACCTTGAGACCGTAGGCCGGGAAGGCTACCGCTTTATCGGACCTCAGGAACAAGAAAATGAACCACTGGCACTGGTGGGCGAGGTTGCTGGGGTTGAGTATATCGTTGGTCGGCAACGGGAGTTAGAGAAACTTGAGGAATGGTTTGGCAAAGCGCGGCGCGGGGTGTTTCAGCTCGTCTTTGTGACCGGTGAGCCAGGGATCGGCAAGACCACACTGGTGGACCTGTTTCTTGCGCGTATCCGGAACGCTAGCCGCATCCGGATTGGGCGTGGGCAGTGTCTCGAGCATTATGGAGAAGGCGAGGCATATTTGCCAATTCTTGAAGCCTTCGGCCGTATGTGTCGTGAGCCCGGGACGGCAAATCTTATCCCCCTTCTTAGTCAGTATGCCGCGACGTGGTTACTGCAGATGCCCGCGGTGCTCAATGATGCAGAGTTAGCGAGCCTGCAGCAACGCGCTCAAGGCGCGACCCGACAGCGGATGCTGCGAGAGATGGCGGAAGCGATTGAAGCCATCTCTGTGGAAACTCCGCTCGTCTTGTTGCTCGAAGCCCTGCACTGGAGCGATCTCTCCACCCTGGAGTTAATCTCCTACCTCGCCCAGCGACAGGAGCGCATGCGGTTGCTGGTAATCGGTACCTACCGACCCACAGACCTGGAGAGTGGAAATCCCTTAAAAAAGATCAAGCAGGAACTTTACGTACGACAAAAATGTGAAGAAATACCTCTGCAATTGCTCAGTGAGCATGAGGTGGCGACCTATCTTGCCAAACGCTTTCCCGATCATCCGGTATCGCCAGGGCTGGCCAGTATGGTTCATCGCCGGACGGAAGGGAACGCCTTATTTATGGTGAACCTGGTGAATGAGTTGGCGAGCCAGGGACTGATACGGGAAAAAGATGGGACCTGGGAGATTCAAGGCAACTCCGAAGAACTGAGTATTCCTGAGAGTTTACGAAAAGTTATTGAACAAAAATTTGAACATCTCAGTGCTGAAGATCAGCAAGTGTTAGAAGCGGCAAGTGTCGAGGGTGGAGAGTTTACCGCTGCAGCGATTGCTACGGTTGTAGGGGAGGATGTTCTCAGTGTTGAAGAACGCTGTGCTGGCCTTGTCCGGCAGGGTCAATTTATTCGGGGCAAGGACACTCTGCAATGGCCAGATGGGACGGTGACTGTTCGGTATGGATTTGTCCATTCCCTGTATCAGGAAGTGTTGTCCGACCGATTGACTCCAGGGAAACGTTCCCAGCTCCATCTCTCTATCGGCGAGCGCCTCGAACAAGCGTATGGCGGTCGTACCCACGAGATAGCGACAGAGCTAGCGTTACACTTCGAGCAAGGGAGAGAGTATCGCCGCGCGGTCCAGTATCTCCAACAGGCAGCGGAGATTGCTAACCAAAGGTGTGCTTATCATGAAGGGGTTCAGCATCTCACAAAAGCGCTAACCCTGCTCGAACATTGGCCAGTGAGTGGCGAACGCATCCAGCAAGAGTTAATGCTCCAAATCAGCCTGGGGGTCGCGCTCATGGCTATCAAAGGCTATGCCGCACCAGAGGCTAAAAAAGCGTATGACCGAGCACGCGAACTGTGCCAACAGATAGGGGATACTCCACAACTCGTACCTGTGCTCCGTGGACTGGCTGCGTTCTATTACGTACGAGCGGAGTTACCAACGGCGCGACAATTGGGAGAACAACTTTTACGACTCGTGCAGAGGCAGCAAGACCAAGCACTCCTTTTAGAAGCTCATCAAGAGTTGGGAGGTACATTATCGAATTTAGGCGAGCTTACAGCAGCACTTTCTCATTTGGAAGAAGGTATCCGTCTGTATGACCCCCAAAAGCATCACGTTCATGCAGTACTCTATGGCCAAGACCCTGGAGTGACGTGCCTTTGTCGCGCCTCTCTTGCCCTGTGGTGTTTAGGTTATCAGGCGCAGGCCTTGACGAAAGTCCACGAAGCGTTAGCCTTAGCCCAAAAGCTCTCTCACCCCTATAGCTTAGCGTATTCCTTGAGTTTTACAGGAATAGTGCATCAGGTGAGGCGAGAAAAGGAATTAACGCTAGGGTGGGCCGAGAAAACAATCCAACTTGCGACCGAGCAAGAATTTCCCACCTGGAAGACTGTAGGGCAGATCTTACGAGGATGGGTATTGGCAGTTCAAGGGCAATCTAAGGAAGGAATTTCTCTAATACAACAAGGAATTGCTTCTTGGCGAGCTATTGGGGCAGAAATCTCTGTGCCTACCTTTCTTTCCTTTCTTGCTGATGCGTACAGAGAAAACGGAGTACCTCAAAAAGGACTGGAGGTGCTGATCGAGGCATTCGCAGTGGCTCGCCGTACGGGTGATTGTTGGTGGGAAGCGGAATTGTATCGACTCAAAGGTGAATTACTTTTGCAGTCTAAAGTTCAAAGTTTCAAGTCTGATCTCAGAAAGCTCAGGCTTGGGACAAAGAATCCGCAATCTGCAATCTGCAATCTGCAATCGGAAGCAGAAGCGGCTTTTCAAACAGCGCTCACTATTGCTCGTCAGCAACAAGCAAAGTCGCTAGAATTGCGAGCAGCAGTGAGTTTAAGCCGGTTATGGCAGCAGCAGGGAAAAGAAGTGAACGCACGCCAATTGCTGGTCCATACCTACCGCTGGTTCCAGGAAGGTTTTGATACTATAGACTTAAAAGCTGCGAAGACTCTGCTTGAAGAACTACATGTGGATGTTACCCAGGACTCAAGGGCACAGGAACTACGCCCTTGATGACCATGTCCAAAGGAACGATATAACCAGAACGATGGTCCCCTTGACGGAATCCATACCTGGAAACTGTTTTATTGCATTGCTTTAGTTATTCCCCTTCACAAAACTCATCAGTGCGTAGCGTAAGCCACCATTCACTAAACCCTGCCGGAGCAAGGTATGAGCGTATAGTGATTCTCCTACCTTTTTTGCCTCTGTACCATTCCATTCTTTCTGGCATGCCTCAGCTTGGACGAGTGCTGTTGTTATTGCCCAGAAATGTTCGGTGCGGAGGGAAATATCGTTAATGCCTTCTTCTTGCAAACCTGCTTCCTGTGCGGCTTTACGATATTCACCGAGAGTGCCGATAGGTGCACTCCAGTGCTGACGTGAGATCTCTTCATACTCGGACTGCTCAAAGAAAAAGTCAGCGAGAAAAACTCGTCCCCCTGGACGCAGCAGGTCAGCGAGGCGCTGGAATAAAGATTGGCGAGGCATATAACAACTACTCTCGAATGCAACCGCTGCATCGAAGCAATTTTCTCCTGGCATTTCGACCGCATTGCAGACAAATGGATGCACTTGTGACGCGACACCGGCTTGGGCAGCAAAGTGTGCGACCCATTGAATATGCGAGGGGGCACAAGTCACGGCAGTTACATTCGCGCCAAACTCTTGCGCCCAGAAGAGGGAGCCGCCGCCAAGTCCACATCCGACATCAAGGACATTGCCACACAGCGTGGAGGAAGCATCCCAGGTTTGAGCAGCATACCGGAGGATACGTTCTTGCGAGGCTACGATCTGCTTTTTGAGCAACTGAGGTACAGGAGCGAGAGGTTCTGGTTCATCAAAGAGCCCGACATGATAATGAACGCGTGGCCCTGGTCCGTATCGGTGTAAGAGAGCCTGGGTCTTCGAGTCGTAATACGTTTCTATTTCAGTAAATGGCCACGTCATAACATCTCCTCATGACGAATGTCTATTTCTATATCTATAGGTGTTGAGTGGGGGAAAAAATTATAATCAGTGCAACGTACTGAATCGCGTACAAGCGCCACAGAAAAGCATAGAAAGGTTTGGCACCAGTACCATCTATCTGCAGATCCGAGCGTAGAAGTTGGGTAAAGTGGAGAGCGAAGACAATGAGCAAAAGAATTTCGATAACGAGCCCGATCTCAACTCGAAACATTTGCGGAAAGGTGAACATCCAGACCATCAAGCTGAGAAACGCGAAGGTAAACGCTACGAAGCAGATACGAGCAGTCTTAATCGCTCCCAGGACGAGAGCGAAGCTACGGTAACCGCCCTCCCGATCACCACGCATGTCTGGGATGTCTTCAAAGGTGTTCATCCCGACGCAGAAGAGTACAGCAAAGGTGAGAAGAAACGCAAGGTAAACCCAGCCCATCTCTGGTGTTGATGCAAGCCCCCAAACTGTGAGGAATGTTGTCGCTGGATAGACAATGCCTCGGAAGGTCACCCCAAGTAATTTAGTGAGCCACGGACTTTGCCGCACCGTCCGACTGCCAAAGCGAGGGACACAGTAGACCAGCGAGGCACACGTCATGAACCCAACAAAAAATGGGCTGAGCCAGAGCGGCATTACCCAGCATGCTAACAAAGAGCCGACGATACCGGTTCCAAGGCTTACTACCCAGGCTTGCTGTATACTCATCACTCCTGAGGGGAGTGGAAAGTCGGGTTTGTTGATGCGATCCACGGGGAGGTCATAGATCTGGTTAATTCCGTGGCCAGCAATAGTCCACAGACTCATCGCAAGTATGCAGGCAATGATTTTAGCGAAGACGACTGGGTCATGAGGTAAGGCCGGAAGCAAGGCGAGAGCAATTGCCGTGCTCATAACCATGCTGCCAAGCGTCGACTCAGGTCGGCTGAACCGGTAGAGCCCTTTCCACCAAGTCAGATTAATCAGTTGTGACAAATCGAACGGCAGATGACGCAGTGGAAGAGAAGAGGAAGCTGATTTCATCGCCAAAACTCCTGCCCGTACTCGAAGATGCGACAGATTTATTAACGGCAGAACGCCAATTTGCTTTAGGAAGAAAAGCAAAAAATGGGACAGGGAGGTTAACCGAGTGGGAAAGAATCCTGCTATATCGCAGGAATGCTTTGCTTTTTGGGGGAGAAGAAGACTGAGGTGCTATCTAACAAGTGAAGGGAAAGGTGTCATTGCGAGTTCTCCAAAGTACTGCACACTCAGCAAATGGGCAGAAACAGAGGGAGCATCCCGGCCGTCATTCCCGCGCAGGCGGGAATCTAGTTTTCTGCTCCTGGATTCCGGGTCGCGGCCTGCGGCCTTGCCCGGAATGACAGACTGTTACCCACTTTCAAAACAGTCTCTAAAAGAACCGAAAGTTTTACCGGCCAGTGAAGACAGGCTTCCGCTTCTCGACAAAGGCGCGGGCGGCTTCTTTCGCGTCTTCACTTCCGGTGAGTTCGTGGGTCATGTTCTGCTCGAAGCGATACCCGTCGCGCAGGTCCATGAATTCAATGGTATTCATCGCGTGTTTGGCGAGTTTGATCGCCAGTGGACTTTTCCCGGCGATGTTCTGGGCGAGCGTGCGGGCTTCGGTGAGCAGTTGGTCTGACGGAACAACCTTCTCGACAATCCCCAGGCGGTAAAGTTCTGCTGCCCCGACACGTTCACCGGTGTACATCATCTTTCGTGCTTTGTAGACACCAAATAACCGCTGGCAGTGATGTCCGCCACCCAGCAGACCGACATCAATCTCTGGCAGGCCAATCACTGCGTTTTCTGAAGCGATGAGAATGTCACAAGATGCGACTAAGGCGAGACCGCCACCGAGGGCTGGGCCGTTGACAGCACCGATGACCGGGACCGAGCACTCTAAAATAGCATTGAACGCTTCCCGCGCTGCTCGTGAGTGCGCCCACATTGCACCAGGGCGAGGGGCGACTTGCCCCTCTAAATTTGCCGAGCGCGCTTTCATATCAGCTCCGGCGCAGAAACATTTGCCAGCCCCGGTGAAGATCGCCACGCGTACGTCCGAGCGATTGTTGAGCGCGTCGAATGCAACCTGGATTTCATCGAACATCTGCCGGTTCATCGCGTTCACTGGTGGGCGGTCGATGGTGACCGTGGCGATGTAGTCAGTAATTTCGGTTTTGATGATTTCGGTGGGCATAAGAACTCCTTCGGAGGCTGTCAGCTATCAGCGATCAGCAATTAGTTGTCAGTTATCAGTTATCAGTCTTCAGTTTTTGAATGAACACGGCGAGCATCCGTTTGACTTCGCATGTTTGTGCATTCAGTGCGTCATGGCGGTGGTGTTCAAGTATGTTGAGATCCCGAGCCAGGAGGAGGTGATATTCAAGCTCGCTCGCAGAGCCCATCGCGATTTCCAGGAAACGCCGAAGTTCGTTGTGGCTATTCCGCCCGCAACCTTCGGCAATGTTCGCCGCAATAGAGGAACTGGCTCGACGAATCTGATTGGTTATTCCATAGAGTTCTTCGCGAGGAAATGTAGTTGTGATCCGGTATATCTCTAGTGTTAGTTGGTGAGATTTCTGCCACACCTTGAGGTCCCGGAAGTCTTGCATTGGCCTTCCTCCATCACTGACAACTGATGACTGATAACTGATAACTTCATCTGAATAGTGCCCTCGCAATTACCATCCGGTGCACTTCTGAGGGTCCTTCGCCGATGCGTCGGACGCGGGCTTCACGGTACCAGCGTTCGAGCGGAAACTCTTTCGTAACCCCATACCCACCATGAATCTGGACGGCGTTATCAATCACTCGACCTAACATCTCGCTGGAATACAACTTGGCAACTGAGGCTTCGACCCGTGCATCTTCACCACGGTCAGCTTTCCAGGCTCCATCCCAAATGAGATAACGTGTAGCACGCAACTCGACTTCGGCATCGGCCAGCATCCATTGAATTGCTTGACGCTGGCTCAGTGGCACCCCAAACGTCGAGCGTTGCTTCGCGTAAGCAACCGCCAGCCGATGGGCCGCAACGGCGACTCCGAGGTTACAGGCGGAGTACGGGAAGCGTTGCTTGGTGAGTAAGTCCAGACACAGGTCGAGTCCGTCGCCTTCTTTGCCGATCATATTGGCGGCTGGCACCCGACAGTCCTCAAAAGAGACTTCGTTCGGCAACGAAACGGTCCGAATGGTGCGAAACGGGCGAGCGGTAAAGCCTGGCGTGCCTTTGTCGATGATAAAGCAGCTAATCCCCTTGCGGCCTTTAGTGGGATCGGTGCGGACAAAGACTACTCCCCAGTCGGCCTCATGCGCATGTGAGATAAAAATTTTCGTGCCATTGAGAACCCAAAAATCTCCCTGCTTGACCGCGCGACACTGAATGGCGCCAGCAGGATCTGAGCCCCCACTGGGTTCGGTAATGGCGAAGAAGGTGTACGAACCTTCGCGCAAGGTCGGAACTGCATACTTCTGGATTTGCTCCTCGGTGCCGCCGTAAATCACCGGCGGAGGATACCGGCCAAACACCCCACAGCCCGGATTATACAAACCCATGCGATGCTGCGACATCTCTTCGAGAATGACCGACATGCCGAAGGTATTGACGCCTCCACCCCCATATTTTTCCGGAGCGGCGAGGCTCCACAACCCTGCGGCTCTAGTTTTGGCGGCGATTCGATGGTAGTCCGCTTCGGCTAGGTCTTCTGCATCTGGGTCAACGTGCTTTTCCGCGGGAAGAATTTCTTCATGCACGATACGACGCACCTGATCGCGCAACAACACAAGTTCTGGTGCGAGGGTGAAGCCAGGAAATGGGTTCATAGGAAACCTCGTAAAAAGCAGTCAGCTTTCAGCGATCAGCTTTCAGCTTTGAGGATTGAGCCATTGAAAGATTGGATCATTTTTCCATTTTTTAATGGCGCAGTGAGTCAATGAAGCAATAGATCAATGGATTTGCTGATCGCTGATGGCTGACAGCTATTGGGCTCTTCTAAATTTCGGCAATGTCACTTCCGGTGTTACATCCTCAAATACTACTTCAACCGGGAGCCCAAGGCGTAGCTCTTCGTCAGCAACGTCCGTGAGCCAACTCACGATTCGCACGCCCTCGTCCATTTCGATAACCACTGGACTATACGGGATGGCATCGGCGAATTGTGGAAGCATCGGTTGCATCGCCGTGGTCCATGAAAAGACTTTGCCTTTACCTGCGGATTTCGCCCAGTCCCAGTTGAAGGACCCGCATTTCGCACACATATCACGCGGGATATGCCGCCAGGCGCTACAATCGGTACACCGCTGAAAGCGCAGTTCATGTTTGTGACAGTAGTCATAGAATGCCGCCGCCATGCTGTCGCGCCGACGTGGGAGTGATCGTTTGTACCCTGTTTCTGCCATGTTGTTTTACCTCCGCATAATCATCACACTGCCATCGCCGAAATCGCCCCAGCCGGTAACCAGGCCAATCTCGGCATCTTTCACTTGACGGCCGTTGCATTCATGACGCAATTGCCGGGTTGCTTCAACGACGTGGTTCATGCCCCACACATGCGCCTCCGAATGTAAGCCACCATGGGTGTTGATGGGCAAGTCGCCGCCCAGTTCTAATCGTCCGCTCTTGACGAAGTCTCCGACTTCGCCCCGCTTGCAGAAGCCCAGAGCTTCGAGTTGCAACAGGACCACGTAGGTGAAGCAATCGTAGATTTCGATGAAATCAATATCTTTATGCGTGACCCCGGCCATCTTAAACGCATTCGGGGCAGCGAAACTTAAGCCAATTACAAAGGGATCGGGGCGTGCAGGAATATCATCAGCAGGGTAGGGATGTCCCTCAGCAATCCCGGAAATGTAGACTGGGGTATGCTTCAGGTCTTTCGCGCGATCCGGTGAAGTAACAACCACCGCAGCTGCCCCATCGGTTTCTAGGCAGCAATCGAATAGACGAAACGGTTTCGATATCCAGCGGGCGTTGAGATAGTCTTCCATCGTCAACGGGCGTCCGCGCATAAACGCTTTCTCATTCAATTGAGCATGTTTGCGTGAAGCGACGGCGATGGCACCCATCGCTTCGTCGGGAGTATTGTATAACTGCTTGTGTCGCATGGCGAGCCAGGCGTACCATTGTACCGGTACGGTTGCACCATAGGGTAGATAATACTCACCAATCGTGTTCATCAGTGCGCCCGGTGCACCACCGTTGCCGCTTCCGCTCGAGGTACTGACACGCATGGCTGAATAGCCGTTCCATCCCAGCGGCACGAGCACATTTTTTGCCACCCCGCAGGCGACGGCCATTGCCGCACTTTGCAGGGACGTGACAGGACTTGCTCCTCCCATGTGGACAGTGACCGAGTAGCGTAAATCTTCAACCCCGAGGTTAGCGGCGAAATGCTCGGCGGTTGAGGGAAGTGGTGGTGGGATAATCCCATCGATGTCATGCGGCTTCAGGCCCGCATCGGTAATGGCCTTCATCGACGCTTCGAGCATCAACGCGAGGTCGGTCTTTCCAGACCCGCGGGTGTAGGCTGTTTCTCCTATACCTACGATACAGGATTGATCTTTTAGGGAATACATAGCGACCCTCCTTCCAGTCACATCAACTGACGGCGCGGATGGTACACCGGACGCAGGCAGATTGTAAAGGGAAGCGTTCAGCCGTCAGCTGTCAGCTTTTGAGGGAACCTTTAATTCCTACTCTTTTGGCTGAGCGCTGATAGCTGACCGCTGAGTGCTTCTGCTGCATAAATGCTTTTGACTCTCCGGCCTCAGATTGTTAGGTTCTGGAGACGAATATGAGGAGCCAGCATGAAAATTCGTGATCTTTTCCGGACACAGTCGCAAACGATTTCTTTTGAATTCTTTCCGCCGAAGACACCCGAAGATATTGATCTCCTGTTCGAGCGGACCCGTGAGCTACAACCGCTTGGCCCCAGCTTTATTTCTGTAACGTATGGAGCCGGTGGGTCAACGCGAAGGAACACGATCGATATCGTGTGTCGCATGCAGGAGGAACTCGGAATTGTTGCCGTGGCCCATGTGACCTGTGTTGGACATAGTCAAGTAGAGTTGCACGATGTCTTGCAAGAGTTGAAAGAACGCGGGGTTGAAAATCTCATGTGTCTGCGTGGTGATCCGCCGCAGGGGCAAGCCACCTTTGTCCCTGCACCGGATGGTTTCTCTCACGCCGCGCAACTGGTGACTCTGGCGCGGACTTTGGGGGATTTCTCGATTGGCGTGGCTGGGTATCCGGAGCTGCATCCTGAGTGTGCGGATAAGGTTCTGGATCTGCAACACTTGAAAGAGAAGGTTGATTGCGGGGCGGATTTTGTGACGACCCAGTTGTTTTTTGATAACCGCGATTATTTTGATTTCTGTCGCCGTGCGCGCGACCTGGGGATCAAGACCCGAATTATTCCTGGTATCTGGCCAATTACGAATTACAAACAGATTGTCCGGGTGGCAAAGATGTGTGGTGCGACGCTTCCAGACGCGCTCCGTCGTAGACTGGAGCCAGTGGCGGACGATCAGCAGGCCGTGTTTGAAGTTGGTGTGGAGTGGTCGTGGCGGCAGTGTGAAGAACTCCTGGCCGGTGGTGCACCAGGAATCCATTTCTACACATTGAACCGCTCTTTAGCGACACAACGGATCTTTGAGCGACTGCGTGAAAGCAGTGTACGGACCTTGCTTCCCAGCACACCGACTACGGCATAGGAGAGTAGAGAAGTCAAAAGGCAAAGACAGTTGTCAGTCGTCAGTTTTCAGTTGTCAGCTAAAAAAGTAGTCAGCAATCGGTAGTCAGGAGAAAAACTTTGATTGTCAACTTTGGACCTTGGACCTTGGACTTTAGACCTTGGACCTTCGTCGACTCGAAACTCGGAACTTCTTTGACTGACCGTCTTCCACATTGACCTCCCTCCTCTAGGCGGAGTATTGTCGCGCCTGAGACGACGGAACAGCAAACCGGAGGCAGACATGGCACACGCGACTCCTCATAACGAGCAACAAGCCAAGGTGGTCGATGAATACTTGTCGGGACTTTCGCAATACAACGTTGGCCCGTTGTGGAAGTTTCTTCGCCAGGCGTTGACGCCCGAACCTAAGAGTCAGGCACGCCCGTATCTGTGGCGGTGGAAAGAACTCCGGCCACAACTGTTACGTGCGGGTGAACTCGTTTCCGCTGCCGAAGCCGAACGGCGTGTACTCATGCTCCTCAACCCCGGTATTGAAGGACGCATTGCCACAACACACACGCTGTATGGCGGGCTGCAATTGATTCTCCCTGGTGAGGTGGCGGCTACCCACCGTCACACCCCCAATGCTTTACGTTTCATTATGGAAGGTGAGGGGGCATACACTGTCGTTGATGGTGAGAAGATGACTATGTCATTTGGTGACTTCGTGTTGACGCCGAACTGGACCTGGCATGACCATGGCAGTGAGTCCAGTGGACCAGTGGTGTGGCTCGACGGGCTCGATATTCCGTTGATTTCTATGTTGGAAGGCATTTTCTTTGAGCCGTTCGCTCAGGAGGCGCAGCCACTGACCAAGCCGCTAAATAATTCTGTGGCCGAGTATGGCAAGAGTGGCTTACTGCCGACGTGGCAACGGTCCACTGCTTCTCACTCCCCCTTGCTCAAGTATGCCTGGACGGAGGCGCGTGAGGCGGTGATGAGCCTGAGTCCCGCTGCGGAGAGTCCCTTTGATGGGGCGATGTTGGAATATGTCAATCCGCTGACTGGTGGTCCGTCGTTGCCAACGATGGCGAGTTTCCTCCAACGGTTGAAGCCGGGACAAAAGACCGAGACTCACCGCCACAGTGTCAGTGCGATCTATCTCGCCGTCGAAGGGCACGGACGCACGATGATCGAAGGGAGAACCTACGACTGGGTACCGGGCGATGTGTTCTGTCTGCCGACGTGGAATTGGCACACACACGAAAATCTCTCGGCGAGCAATGATGCCATTTTGTTTTCGTTCACTGATGCGCCGGTGATGACGGCGTTTAATCTGGCGCGTGAACAGGCGCGGTGAAGCGTGGAGCGTGAGGCGAAATACGTAAAACGTACAGCGTAGGGCGTAGAGCGTGAAGCGAAATACGTAAACGTGAGGGGTGTCCCACATGGCGCTTCACGTATTGCACTTTACGTTTCACAGATTACGCTCTACGCTCTACGCTCTAAGGAGTTCTCCATGTTACAAACTATGATCGTTGGCAGTTTACCCCGACCGACCTGGCTGGTGCCACCAGGACAGATGTATGTGGATTGGAAACTTGAAGAGCACATGCGCAAAGAAGCCCAAGATGATGCCGTGCTGTTAGCACTCACCGATCAGCAAGAAGCCGGGCTTGATATTTTCACCGATGGTGAGCAGCGCCGACGACATTACATTTGGGGGTTTGTCGAAGGGCTCGATGGAGTCGATTTTAGTCGGCTGGTGAAGATTCCGACACGCGGGGGGCGCTATGGCAGTATGGTGGATGCCGCACGGGTGGTTGGAGCAGTACGACGACGAGCGTCGATTACGGTTGATGCTGTGCGCTTTGTGAAGCGCCATACGTCTATGCCGGTGAAGGTAACGTTACCGGGACCGATGACGACGACTGATACGCTGGCTGACGAGTTCTACAAAAATCGTCGCACGCTGGCGATGGAATTGGCGAAACAACTCAATGACGAAGCGCACGAACTGGCAGAAGCTGGTGCCGACATCGTTCAGTTCGACGAACCCTGCTTCAACATTTATCTTGATGAAGTCGAAGAATGGGGGATTCGCGTGTTAGAGGATGCTGCGAAAGGCATCCATGCGAAGAAAGCGGTACATATCTGTTACGGCTACGGAGTGCCAGTTGTGTTGCAGTGGAAAACGAAAAACACCGACTGGAGTCATTACGGGCGGACCTTGCCGTTACTGCGCACCAGTGCGATCGACATGATTTCTGTTGAATGTGCGGCGTCGGGTGTTGATCCCGCGGTGCTGGCCGAGGCCAAGGGCAAAGACTTAATGGTTGGTGTGATTGATGTCGGGACGGAAGAGGTCGAAACGGCAGAGACCGTGGCCGCGCGGATTCGCAGAGTGATGCCGTATGTTGATCCCGACTACCTCTATCCGTGTACCGACTGTGGCATGATTCCGCGTTCCCGCGCTGCTGCCCGTGGCAAAATGAAAGCCCTGGCTGACGGCGCGTGGTTAGTCCGTTCCGAACTCACCAAAGAACGGCAACGAGGTCCATTGATGGGGGTGCGTTCAGGCGAACAGAAATCTTAAATCAGGACACAAGAGAATAGCACCCCGGTCATGTCACCCTGAATCCTTCCACGCCATTATTCCGTTCCACCCTCCGGGCTTGATCCTCCCCAAAGCAACGGCGTATAAGCGAAGAGGGCAGCCTCAGCGGGCTGTTCCGACAAGAGATTAAGGAGGCAGCAATGGCCCATTCGATTAAAGATCAAGTCGCAGTGATCGGTGTTGGCTGTATCAAGTTTGGTGATAACTTCGATCAAGGCTACGAAGAGATGGCGGTTGAGGCGGCATTCGCTGCCTTTAACGATGCCAAAATCACCCCGGATGAAATCGACGCGGCCTGGCTTGGCACCTACTCACCAGCGCAAGGGCATGGGAAAGCTGCGGTCTCCCTCGGTGACGCGCTGCGTCTCTATAACAAACCGATCTCTCGGGTGGAAAACTTCTGTGCCACTGGGACTGATGCTTTCCGGCACGCCGTCTTAGCCGTTGCCTCAGGGGTCTATGATACTGCTTTGGTGCTCGGTGTGGAGAAGTATAAAGACCGACCTGGACGCGGACTCGCCCGCGAAGGCGTGCATCCGTATCACAACGATGGCTCGACTGCGCCGGGCCTCTTTGCTCTGGCTGCGACCCGCTACATGCACACCTTTGGCATGACCCGTGAAACGCTGGCCAAGGTGTCGGTGAAGAACCACTACAACGGGTCACTCAATCCGAAAGCCCACATGCAGAAAAAAGTGACGATCGAAGAAGTGATGACCGCACCGATTATTGCTTACCCCTTTGGGCTCTTTGACTGCTGCCCAACCACGGATGGTGCTGCAGCAGCGATCGTCTGCCGAGCTGACCTCGCCAAGAAATATCGTGACGACTACATCCTGGTGAAAGGTGTTGGGTTATCGGTCACCAGTGGCCGACCGTTCATGGACCCGAACTTTGATTATCTTGGCTTCCGCGCGACGCAGCAGGCTTCGGCACAAGCGTACGCAATGGCGGGTATCAAAAATCCGCTCAAAGAAATTGACGTGGCCGAAGTGCACGATTGTTTCACCTGGACAGAGATCACCAACTACGAAGACTTGGGCTTCGCTAAGAAAGGGGAAGGAGCGAAACTGATTGAAGAAGGTCGCACGGCCCTGACTGGCGACATTCCGGTCAACCCCAGCGGCGGTCTCAAGTCGTTTGGGCATCCGATCGGTGCCAGCGGCGTGCGTATGGTGTATGAGATTGTCACACAGCTGCGAGGACAAGGTGGTCCCCGCCAGGTGAAAGACCCCAAGCTCGGCCTTGTGCACAATGTTGGTGGCCCAGGCGCGGTGTCGTGCGTGGCGATTCTTGGGCAACCATAATCACTAGCGACCAGCGTTCAGCTATTAGCTTTCAGCAAAAACTTTGGATCAGTGGTCTGGCTGACCGCTGATCGCTGACGGCTGACCGCTTACTAACGGAGGCAGTATGCAAGAGTATAAGAATGATAAAGTCACGGTTCGTTACGATGAGAAAGTCTGCATCCATGCTGGTAAATGCGTGCAAGGTTTGCCGCAAGTCTTCAATGTTAATCAAAATCCGTGGATCAATGTGGATGGAGCTACTGTTGATGCGATCAGGCAGACAGTCAAGATGTGTCCCTCCGGTGCGTTGACGCTTGAGGAGAAGAAGTAAGACAAGGCTAAAGGCTGTAGGCCGTAGGGGAAAACAGGAGAAATCACCCATGATGCTTAAAGACAAAGTGGCCGTGGTGACCGGCGCCGGTGGTGGCATTGGCCGCGGCATTGCCCTGCTCTTGGCAAAAGAAGGGGCGAAGGTCGTCGTTAACGACATCGGCGGTAGTTCAGCCGGCGAAGGACGTGACGCGACACCAGCGGATAAAGTCGTGGCTGAAATTACGGCTGCAGGTGGCTCGGCAGTGTCGAATTACGATTCCGTTGCGAGCCTTGCCGGTGGAGAAAAGATCGTTGGCACCGCACTGGAAAAGTTTGGTCGCATAGACGTCGTCGTGAACAATGCTGGCATTCTCCGGGATCGCATGATCTTCAACATGAGCGAAGAAGATTGGGATGCAGTTATTAACGTCCATCTCAAAGGCTCGTTTGCCTGTACACGAGCGGCAGCTCCGCACATGCGCCAGCAGAAGAGCGGACGGATCATTAACATTACCTCGACGTCTGGGTTGATCGGCAATTACGGCCAGGCTAACTATGCCGCCGCAAAGATGGGGATTGTGGGACTGACCAAAGCGACTGCGTTAGATCTCGGGCGGTATGGAGCGACGGCGAACTGCATCGCACCTTTTGCCTGGACGCGTATGATCGGCACGATTCCCACTGAGACGGAAGCACAGAAACGTCGGGTCGAGAAACTCAAAAAGATGGACCCAGGGATGATTGCCCCACTCGTAGCGTTCTTAGCGAGCGAGGCAGCACAGGAAGTGAATGGGCAAATCTTCGGCGTGCGGGCCAAGGAGATTATCCTGTTCTCGCAACCACGACCGATCCGTCAGGTTGCCGACATGGAAGGCTGGACCCCGGAGAAAGTTGCCGAAGTCATCCCCCAAGCGTTTAAGGGATCGTTTTACAAACTCGATGTGACGACGGATGTGTTTCCGTATGATCCGATTGTGTAAGGGCGATCAGCGGTCAGCATTCAGCTTTCAGCTCAAAAGGTTTGGCTGACAGCTGATCGCTGATAGCTGAGTGCGTGCTACGAGTTGAAATTATGTCAAACGATGCAAACTCTTCTATCATTGACGAAATCTGTGACTACTCTCTCAAGTTTGCCGCCGAGGTGCCGTGGCTTAACGAACCGCTGACCCGTGGGCGCGGCAAGGCGTATCTGTTGCAACACATTCCTCGAAATCGGCTGTTCAGTTCGGTCATGCGTCCAGCCTGGATGAGTCGCTGTCCCGACCTTGCGGTTGTTCGCAAGACGATCGGCCAGATGCGCGAAGAGCTGGTCTTTGATGACAAAATTGCCCAGCCACATACGTCGATCCTGTGGCAGATGGGACGGAACGTTGGCTTGACTGATGAACAGATGAACACCGTGAAGCCGGTGCCCTTGGTCGAAGTTGCGTTTAACGTCTGGGAGAACATTGCCCGGACACGTCACTGGATTGCTGGCTGGCTGGCGACCTCAACCGACGAGTTCATCATTTCCACCATGCCGAAACATAACTTCCAAGCAGAGGTGTGGAAGCGTACGTTCAATCTCAATGACGAGCAGGTATTTTTCTTTTCGTATCACACGAAGGCAGATGACGATCATGCCGGACGGCAGGTGTGGGACCCTATTACCCGCCACGTCCATGATGAGAAAACCCGACAAGAGATCCTCGATGGGATGAAACTCGCGCTGACGGCGCTGCGGTTGTTCTATCAGGGGATATGTGAGTTGGGCGATCAATACGACAGGGCTGAGCGATGAGGACTGAGTTATAAGAATTGAGGGATTGAGCCATCGGGTCATCGGGTCATTTTCTCAATGGCTCAATGATGCAACGACTCAATCACTCGATGTTCTTTCTCAATCCTTAGTTACAGTGAGGAATCATGGCTATCAATTCCAACTTGAAACGTCTCGTTGACCTCGCCGCGCCGTACTGGGCTGGGGAAGCCGAAGTGGTGTGGTCGTATTTTCAGAGTCCGAAGCGGACAAAAGAAACTGACCAGCTTTGGCTCCGCCGACAATGCTTCAAAGAAATTTGGGGATCAGGCGTCGGTGATAAGAAGAAAGGACTATTCCTGGGGCCGGTCACATACCTGAATGAGGTGTTTCCCAAAATCGATAAAGAAGTAGACCGCCACGAAGTGCTCGATGCTATTGATGGTCTTCGGGCCGAGTTTTTCCACTATTGCTTATTCGCGGACATCTACGATTCGCTGAGCGATGAAAAGCTGAATCCCGAAAAGCTCACGGGATGGGAGGCGGATAACGAGTTAGCCCGCATTCGTTACGACTATCGTGAAAAACGAGGCAAGCTTGGCTATTTTGCTGTTCGCTTTACCGAAGGTGGGTATTGCAGTATGTACTCGGCGGGTATGCGTCTTGCTGGCAGCAACGAGCTGAATAATCGCATCGCGAACGCGTGCAAGCATGTCTATGATGACGAGATCGGTCACATGCGTGATGGTTTTGTTGGCCTGGCGAAGCAAGACTTAATGCCCACCGAGTGGGACGAGATTGCCGGCATGACGAGAAAGATTCTGCTCCAACGCATTCACATGCGGAACGAACAGTTCAGCTATCCGCTGCCGGATGACCGCATTCGGGCGGTCGACGCCGGCAAGATTGAGCCGATGGTCTTCGATTATACAGGACTAGATTGAGAAACATCGTAGGGGCGTCCGGCCGGACGCCCCTACGTCACTCTACAATTTTGCTTGCGGATAGTAAGCCTTGTCGCCTAACGCATCGACCGCCGACCAAAACTCCGGCCCTGACGCATTGCCGACCGCTTCCAATTCCAACCGCTGACGCCGGAAATTCCAACTCTCAGGACGTAACCGCTGCGCCTCGTTGAAATAGCGCTTTGCGTCTTGCTGGTGTCCTTGCTGATAAAGATACTGGCCGAGACGAAAGTTGGCGGTTGCCAGCACATCACTTTCTGTTGGTCCCTGCAGCCGACGGTGAACTTCTTCTGGGGACAGGGCGTACTGGCTCGCGTCTCCTTTTGCGGCCCAATCTCGAATAGCGTTAATGTAGATGCTGCGAATTTGCTTTCCTTGGGTGGCAATCTCTGGAGCCATCTGGAAGGTCGTGCGGTCCATCGTGCGGAACCCATCACTGGACCCGGCAGACTCTGTTGGTCGGACAATCCGACCCTGCTCGTTAATCCACACGGCTGACGGCACGTTTACCATATTGTAGAGCTCGGCGACGACGTGTTTCTCGTCAATCAAGCAGGGATAGGTCGGAGTTGCGGCCTTTGCGCTCAGTGCATCTTCCCAGCCCATGATGTCGAGCAATTCCTTTGGCAGTTGCACCGAAGCTGGACGAATCCAATCTTTGACTGCCGGAACGCCGCCAGTATCGAACGCGACCGAGATGACTAAAAAATTTTTGTCTTTCAGTTCTTCATAAAGGCTCTGCCACACTGGCAGATCGAAACGGCAGCCTCACCACGAGGCCCAGGAGACGAGGAGGACCTTCTTGCCGCGATAATCGGATAACGAGTGCATACGGCCATCGAGATCCGGCAGCGTAAAATCCGGCGCTTGGAGTGATGCCAGGGTATTGTTACGCGCACTCGCGGTCTCACCGAAAAACCATACGCCATAAGTATCATCGTGGACGACGGGTTGTCCTTGCAAACGCGCGAGTGCCGGGAGATTGAACTGCTGTCCGTTACTGCGGAGAAACTCTGCTTCCCGTCCAACCGGGATCGGCACGCAGACATCATTCAGACACGCTCCTTGGGGCTTCAGCTCCCAGCCGGTTGTCTGGTGCAAATCAGGGAGAGACAGCCACAGGTTATTCCCCTCAGGCGTTGCGCCCGCGACCGACGATGGCCGGTCTCCATAAATGATAGTTGCCGGCATGCACACCTCCTTACACTGGACCAAGATGGCGCGATGGTACGCCCTGGCTTCTCCCTTGGCAACGGAGTGAGATAAAAGGGGAGCACTTTTTACTGATTGGCAAGGGAATTGGACTGAATAGCAATTGGTTGACAAGAACTTTAGTGGTCCGGGATAATGCTTGTACTCAGAAGAAACAAAGCCCAAGAAAGTAGAGGTCGCACATGAATACCCAAGAGGTCACGTTGCCCTTACCAGAGGCCTTATACTTGCGGCTCAAGCAGACAGCCCAGGCAACGCAGCAATCGCTAACCGAGGTGTTACTCCATGCCGTGCAGGTAGGAAGTCCGCCAAGTTGGGAAGACGCCCCAGTTACGTTTCAGGCTGATCTTGCCGCACTCGACCGGCTGGACGACGAGGCATTATGGCGGACCGCACGGAATCGCCGAACGGAGGCTGATACGGTGCGGTTGCAGGAGTTGCTGGATAAAAACGCCAATGACCAATTGACGGAAGCCGAACGCGCTGAACTGATCCGGCTCCGTACCGAAGCTGATCGTCTAATGTTGCGGAAAGCCCATGCCGCCGCGTTGTTGCGCTGGCGAGGTCATACGATCCCTCCCGCCGACAAGCTGTAAGGTAATATGAGCACCTACGTTGCGGCAGAACTCCGCCAGCAATTGCTGGAAGCAGACGATCATCGCTGTGCTTATTGCCAGACCACGCAGGCAAATTCAGGATATCCAATGGTCGTGGACCATGTTGTTCCCAGCAGTAAAGGAGGAAGCACGGAGTTTGACAATCTTTGCTTTGCCTGCCATCGGTGCAACGAATTCAAGGGCGCAACAACGGCCCTCGAAGATCCGCTCAGCGGAGAAATGTCTCCGCTCTTTCATCCTCGACGACAAACGTGGGCTGAGCACTTTACGTGGGATGCAACTGGCATCCGCCTTGTAGGCCTAACTGCGGTTGGTCGCGTGACGGTTATTACTCTCAATATGAACAACGAAGTCATTCTGGATGCGCGGCAGAATTGGGTGAGTGTAGGATGGCATCCGCCAGACCGGTAAAGGTGGTTCGCTTCTGATCCTCATTACGTTGTTCGCGTTGAACAAAGCTGCCTTCCTTTGTGTTGGCTGACCGCTGAAAGCTGAGTGCTGACAACTTCCTTTCACTTCAGCCCCGCCTTGCGCAGGGCAGCAAACATCCGCTCCATGTCTGCGCGATCTTTGCAGGCCCAGGTTTGCCTGAGAACGTCCAGCGAGTACGTGGGACTGAGCCGTAGCACTTCACTTGCCTCTGCTCGGGCCTCCTCCTCCCGGTTTAACTCACTATAACTGATAGTCAGGATAAGGTGGGAATCCAGGAAATTACGGTTGCGACTCAGGACTTTTTGCTGCGTGGCGATCGCCTTATCATACTGTCTCGTCATGAGATACGCCCAGCCTAAGATGACTTGGTTGATAACCGGAGAATGGGGATCGAGACGCTGTGCCTGCTCGATCACCCCAATCGCTTTCTCCGCCTGTCCCGTGAAATTCAGAATTATCCCCAAGCTCACATAGCCCCCAGAAAAGTTGGGAGCGAGGGTGATAGCCTGCTCGGCCTCAGCGCGGGCCTGCGCATACTGCTTTTTGTCTCGGTAGACGCCACTTAACACCACATGAGCTATGGGCACGGAGTCATCCAAGGCCACCGCCTTCTGCGCTAGCGCAAAAGCCTGCTCTAGGGTTTGATCCGGCCCTCCGTACTGGACCCACTCCGTCCAATAGGTCATACCCAGCCCCGCGTACGCCCCCGCATACTTTGGGTCTAACTCCACGGCTTTCTCAAACATCTGCCGCGCTTGCGCATTGGCTTCTTTCTTGCCCTCGTACAATGCACGAGGAAAAGACTCCCGCCCACGTAAATAGAAGTCATAGGCTTCCAGGTTGTTGGTCGGAGCATACTGAAAACGTGCTTGCTCCTCCGGCGCGAGCTTCACTTTTAGTGCGAATACGATCTTCTGCCGGATCTCATCTTGCAGAGCGAAAATGTCTGCAAGCGGTCGATCATAGCGCTCGGACCAGAGGTGCCCTCCTGTGACAGCATCGATTAGCTGTGTTGTGACCCTTACCTGGTCGCCTGCTTTGCGCACGCTGCCTTCCAACACGTACCGGACGCCAAGTTCCTTACTCACCTCTTGTACCTTCACTGCCTTACCCTTGTAGGTGAAGGCCGAGTTTCGCGCGATGACGAACAGACTGGAGATGCGGGAGAGATCGGTGGTGATGTCCTCGGTGATACCATCGCTGAAATACTCTTGCTTGGGGTCGTCGCTCATGTTGAGGAAGGGCAGCACGGCGATGGAAGGCTTGTCCGGAAGGGGGAGGGACTGGGTGCTAGGGGCTAGGGGTTGGGTGCTGGGGAATAGGAGGGAGAGATACCGAACGGCGATAGTCCCGGCGACAAGCGCTACACTCACGAACACGAGCACGAACACGACCGGACGCACCCGTCGCGACAATTTCAGGCGTTGGACTTGGAGTTTTTGCCAGAAGCCGTTCGGCGCTTCAGGCAGCAGTGCGTAGACCTGGAAGCGTTCGGCAATGTTCTTCAGTTTTGGTCGCCCCAAGGAAACGGCTGTCCCTAACTCTATTTTCTTTACGACATCGCGATAAACCACATCCGAGATACAGATGGTATCCGGCTCAGCCAGTGCTTGTAAACGTGAGGCAATGTTCACCCCATCGCCAAACACATCGCCATCACGCTGGACGATATCGCCTGAATGGATGCCGATACGGACGTGAATCTGTTCGGCTTTGTCCTTCTCAGCGTTGTGGGTGCGAAATTGTGTCTGGATCTGCTGGGCACACTGCACGGCATGAACAACGGAGGGAAAGTCCACGAGGAAGGCGTCTCCCACCGTCTTGATAACCACCCCGTGATGTTCAGCGACTGCCCGTTGGATTATCTGGTTGTGAACCTCCAACAACCGCAGCATACGGGTTTCATCACTGCCCATCTGACGGCTAAAGCCGACGATGTCGGTGAACATGATCGCGGCGAGCTTGCGGGTTTCTATCTCAACCATACTGCTGCGTACTGCTTTCGTTAGAGTGAGTACGCTAAAGTCTGCTCCTGACTGGTTCGCAATGCAAGAGACAGGATAGAGAGGGTGTCGAAAGCTATGCTATCCAACGTTAAGGCAAGCGCTGAGTGGGCATCCTCATTCCTCTGTTTCGTCTTCTTGTTCTCCTGCTTCTTGAACTAGTTCTGCACGAATGAGCGGAGCAAACTCCTCTGGAAGAACAATCCGGAATGGTACTGTGGCTTGGACCCGCGGTTGCTTGAAGTGTTTGCGATCCAGAGTGACGAAATAATCGACGTTTGCTTTGCGCGCGGCAGCGAGAATAGGTGCATCCTTCTCTGGCACCACCCGCGTGGCATGTTCAATCTCCTTGTCCGTCGGCTCTGGCGACAGTGTGGAATCGACCGCTTGAAGAATCCTCTCTACAGCAGCG
>Ga0187892_10004382_pt1 | contig 23771 bp, 16 predicted proteins | sample MA1701073metaG_FD_139345 | JGI IMG/M metagenome (GOLD analysis project Ga0187892, IMG submission 139345) | Bio-ooze microbial communities from a basaltic lava cave in the Kipuka Kanohina Cave System on the Island of Hawaii, USA - MA170107-3 metaG ... | reverse complement strand
GTGAGCCGCCACGATGAGATCCTGGCGGAGCTCGAGCAGGAGCTGGAGACGGTCGGCCGCGAGGCGGCGGCCGAGGCGCTCGGGCTGTCCGAGATCCGGCGGAAGGCGGCCGAGCGGCTGGAGCGCCAGATCCAGAAGGAAGTGCGTGGCCTCGGCATGGAGCACTGTCGTTTCCGGATCGAGCTCCACCGCGAGCGAGCGGACCCGGGCGAGCTCGGCTGTGGCCCGGACTCGTGGCGCGTCGGCGCGCGCGGCGCCGAGAGCGCGGAGTTCCTGATGTCCGCCAATCCCGGCGAGGACCTCCGCCCGCTGGCCAAGATCATCTCCGGCGGGGAGCTGTCGCGGACCATGCTCGCGGTGAAGTCGATCCTGGCCGCGGCCGAGCGCGTGCCGACGCTCGTCTTCGACGAGGTCGACGCCGGCATCGGCGGCCGTGTCTCCGACGTCGTCGGCCAGAAGCTCCGTCAGACGGCCGCCGCCGGCCAGGTGCTCTGCGTCACCCATCTCGCTCCCATCGCCGCCCACGCGGCGCACCATCTGCGAGTCGACAAGCGCGTCTCCCGCGGCGCCACCCGCACCACGGTCACCGCCTTGGACGAACCCGCGCGCGTCGATGAGCTCGCGCGCATGCTCACCGGCGAACACGTCACGCCCGCCTCCCGCCGCCATGCGAACGAACTCCTGAAGTCCGCCCGTGCCTAGCCTGCCGGGCGGCCATGAACTCTTGGAGCGCGAGGCGGGCGGGTCCTGTCGTCGTGGAGAGCCCCGTGCGGACGGCTCCGTACCCTCTCGCCCGAATCGCAGCTCTTCGAGCTGCGCACGGGACTCGGGGCGCCCGCTCCGCTCGTCCGCACGGGGCTCCCCACGAGGCCACCCGCCCGGGTCGCCGCTGTGGTGCATCGGGCTCGCCGACCTGGCGAGCGAGGGTTCCCGCTTCCTCGGAGGAGGGGATTCACCCGTTGGTGTAAGATGGTGAGTCGACGATGCTTTCTCTGATCTTCCGGTCGGTGTTCGGCACGAAGCACGAGCGGGACGTGAAGCGCATGCGCCCGAGCGTCGAGGCCATCAACGCGCTCGAGCCCGACATGGAGCGGCTGTCGGACGCCGAGCTGCGCGCCAAGACCGACGAGCTCAGGAAGCGGCTCGGCGACGGCGAGGAGATCGAGGATCTCCTGCCGGAAGCCTTCGCCGCCTGTCGCGAGGCCGCCCGCCGTACCGTGCGGATGCGACACTTCGACGTGCAGCTGATGGGCGGCATGGTGCTGCACCAGGGGAAGATCGCCGAGATGGCCACCGGCGAGGGCAAGACGCTGGTCGCCACGCTGCCCGCCTATCTCAATGCGCTGCCCGGGCTCGGCACCCACATCGTCACCGTGAACGACTATCTGGCCCGGCGCGATGCGCAGTGGATGGGGCCGATCTATCACGCGCTCGGCCTGAGCGTCGGCGTGATCCAGCACGAGATCCAGTACCTCTACGATCCGACCTTCGCCTCGCCCGACATCCGGCTGGCGGCGCTCCGGCCGTGCACGCGGCGCCAGGCCTATCACGCGGACGTCACCTACGGCACCAACAACGAGTTCGGCTTCGACTACCTCCGCGACAACATGCGCTTCGCGCTCGAGGACATGGTGCAGCGCGAGCACCAGTTCGCCATCGTCGACGAGGTGGACTCCATCCTGATCGACGAGGCGCGGACCCCGCTGATCATCTCCGGGCGCGACGAGAGCGCGGAGAGCCGGGCGCCGATGTACGAGAAGGTGGATCGCATCATCCCCAAGCTCAAGCGCGCCGCGACCATCGTCGAGGGCAAGCTCTCCGAGGTCGAGGAGCGCGCCGAGGGCGACTTCATCGTCGACGAGAAGGCCAAGACCGTCTCGCTGACCGAGCAGGGGGTCGCGCACTGCGAGCGGGTGCTGGGCATCGAGAACCTCTCGGACCCGGCCAACATGGAGCTGAACCACCACGTCCACCAGGCCCTCAAGGCGCACCAGCTGTTCCAGAAGGACGTGGACTACGTGGTGAAGGACATGGAGACCGTGGACGACTCGGGGCGGATGGTCGTCCAGCCCCAGGTCATCATCGTGGACGAGTTCACCGGCCGCATGATGCCGGGGCGGCGGTGGTCGGACGGCCTCCACGAGGCGGTCGAGGCCAAGGAAGGTATCAAGATCGCCCGTGAAAATCAAACACTTGCCACGATCACCCTGCAGAACTACTTCCGCATGTACGACAAGCTCGCGGGCATGACCGGCACCGCCGCCACCGAGTCGGAGGAGTTCGGCAAGATCTACCAGCTCGACGTGACCGTGATCCCCACCAACCGCGAGCTGATCCGCATCAACAATCCGGACGTGGTCTACAAGACCGAGCGCGAGAAGTTCGACGCGGTGACCAACGAGATCGCCGAGCTGCACGAGAAGGGGCAGCCGGTCCTGGTCGGCACCGTATCGATCGAGAAGTCGGAGCGGCTGTCCAAGCTCCTGAAGAAGCGCGGCATCCCCCATCAGGTCCTGAACGCCAAGTACCACGAGCGCGAGGCGGAGATCGTGGCCCAGGCCGGACGGCTCGGCACCGTGACCATCGCGACCAACATGGCGGGTCGCGGCACCGACATCCTGCTGGGCGGCAATCCGGATTTCCTGGCCAAGGCCATCCTCTCCAAGAAGGGACTGGATCCGGCGACGGCGCCCGCCGAGGCGCGCGAGCAGGCGTGGCAGGAAGCCAAGAAGGTCACGGATCCCGAGCACGACAAGGTGGTGGGGCTGGGCGGGCTGCACATCCTCGGCACCGAGCGTCACGAGTCACGCCGCATCGACAATCAGCTCCGCGGTCGCTCCGGCCGCCAGGGGGACCCGGGCTCGTCCCGGTTCTATCTCTCGCTCGAGGACGACCTCCTGCGGATCTTCGGCTCCGAGCGCATCCAGCGCATCATGGACCGCCTCGGCATGGAGGAGGGCGAGCCCATCGAGCACAAGCTCGTGACCCGGGCCATCTCCACCGCGCAGAAGCGCGTCGAGACCCGCAACTTCGAGATCCGCAAGCATCTGCTCGAGTACGACGACGTGATGAACAAGCAGCGCGAGATCGTCTACGGGCTGCGGCGCCAGTGCCTCGAGGACGCGAATCTGGAGGAGACGGTGCTCGGCTGGGTCGGCGAGCTCGCCGAGTCCACCGTGGAACGGTACGCGCCCGCCGAGTCGCATCCCGAGGACTGGGACGTGGCCGGCCTCGGCGAGGCGCTCGTCCGGCAGTTCGATCTGCGGCTGCCGTCCGAGACCATCGAGGATGCCGCCTCGGCGCCCGCGCTCGTGGAGCGGGTGATCGAGCGCGCCGAGCAGACGTACCGGCAGCGCGAGAGCGAGGTCGGCGCGGAGCTGTTCCACCGGCTGGAGCGCTGGATCGTGCTCGGTCTCGAGTGGGAGGGCGGCGGCTTCCGCGGCATCAATCAGCTCTGGCGTGAGCACCTGCTGAACATGGATCATCTCAAGGAAGGCATCGGGCTCCGCGGCTACGGCCAGCGCGACCCGCTGACCGAGTACAAGAAGGAAGCCTTCGAGATGTTCCAGGAGATGATCGATCACCTGAAAGAGGTCACGGTCGAGCAGATCTTCAAGGCGCGCGTCGCGCGCGAGGAACCGGCGCCGGTGCGCACCGCGATGGCGACGCCGCGCTGGCTCGAAGGGCGGGGCAGCGAGGCGGGAGAGCTGGCGGCTCCGGCAGCAGCGGGCCCTCGCGCCCTGCCGCGGCAGGAGCCGCGCACGGCCGAGGGCCAGAAGGTCGGCCGGAACGATCCGTGCCCCTGCGGGTCAGGCAAGAAGTACAAGAAGTGCTGTCTGTTGAAGGGCGCCTAGATACCTCGGAGGGGGCTTGGCCCCCCTTCCGAACCTCCCCCCAGAAGCCGGTTGCGCCGGCGAAGCCGGCGCGCGATCTTGGGAGGGGGCCACCGAGGCCCCCTCCCATCCCCACCCCCGAGGAATCGGTTGCGCCGGCGAAGCCGGCGCTCGAACGCGGCGGTATCTCACGCCAGCTTCGTCGAACATGATCAGCCGATTTCTTCACGGTCTCGAAGCCGGCGCTCGAAACGGAACGCCGACTGTACGACGCCGGCTTCGAACGGCCGACGCTTCTCCGGCGGTCCGTTAGGGGCCCCACGGCTCCGGCTGTCCGGCGGCCGACATCTAGTAGGCGGCCGGACCCCACCCCCCCAGGCCTGGGGTTTTTTCTTGGTTCCACGCCGATGCGTGTGGTATCAACGAAGAAGCCCCTCGCGGGGCGCCTATGCGACTCGACAGTGTCCTGCTCCACGGCTTCAAGTCATTCGCGGACAAGACCCAGCTGAGGGTATTCCCCGGCGTCACCTGCATCGTGGGTCCGAACGGCTGCGGGAAATCGAACGTCGCCGACGCGGTCCGGTGGGCGCTCGGCGAGCAGAGCCCGAAGACGCTGCGCGGTCACAAGATGGAGGATGTGATCTTCCACGGTACCGCCTCCCGCAGGCCGGTCGGAATGGCGGAAGTCACGCTGATGTTCGCGAACGACGGCAGGCTGAGCGTGCCCTGGAGCGAGGTGGCCGTGGCCCGCCGGCTCTACCGCACCGGCGACAGCGAGTACCTGCTCAACAGCAGCGTCTGCCGGCTGCGCGACATGCAGGACCTCTTCGCCGGGAGTGGCGTCAATCCCAAGGCGTATGCGCTGATGGACCAGGAGCGCCTCAACTACGTCCTCACGGCCAAGCCCTGGGAGCGCCGCATCTTCATCGAGGAAGCCGCCGGCATCGCGCGTTACAAGCAGCAGCGGGCCGAGACCCAGGGGAAGCTCGACGCCACTCGCCAGAACCTGCTGCGCCTGCGGGACGTGATGGAGGAGGTCCGGCGCCAGCTCGGCTCGATCGAGCGCCAGGCCAGGAAGGCGCGGCAGTACAAGGCGCTGCAACAGGAGCGGCAATCGCTCGATCTGGCACTGCTGGCCGCCGACTTTCACGCGCTCACCGCGCGGCAGGAGGCGCTGGCCCGGGAAGGGGCCGAGCTCCGTCTGGACGAGGAGCGCGCGCGGGCCGAGATCGCGGCCGTCGGCGCCCGTCAGGCGCTGACCACCGTCGGCATCCAAGAGGTCGAGTACCGGCTGGCCGATCTCCGGCAGTCCGTGCAGAAGATCCAGGGGGAGGCCGAGCGGCTGCTGGAGCGGCGCGAGCAGATGGGCGTGCAGATCCGCGACCTCGGTGACGAGGCCGCGCGCCTCGGCGAGGAGATCCGCAGTCTCGAGCAGAGACGGGCGGCCCTGGGCGCCGAGCGCCAAGAGAAGGCCCGCGGCCTGAGCGAGGCCCGCCAGCGCCACCTCGACCTTGAGAGCGCCGCGCGCGGGCTGGACGAGCGGCTCGGTCAGTGCCGCGCCACGCTCATCGGCCGTCGCGAGCGCTTCGAGGCGGTGAGGCTCGAGCGCGTGCGCGTCGCGGCCGAGCGGGCCGAGCTGACGCGCTCGGTGGCGGAGCTCAAAGAGCGCCGACTGCAGCTCGACCGTCGCGTCGAGCGACTCGCCGACGAGCTCCGCGCCGCCCGCGGCGAGGCGGAGCGGCTCGCCGAGACACGCGCGCGACTGGAGGCGGCGCGCCATCGCGCCGGCGCCCAGCTCTCGCTCCTCGCCGTCGAGCTCGCGGAGCTCACCGCCACGCGCACGGAACGCGAGCGGCAGCGGACGGCGGCCCAGGAGCGCGTGTCGGAGTTGCGCGTGACCATCGCCGCCCGGCGGTCGGCGCGCGAGGCGCTCGAGCGGCTCGAGCGGGAGCGCGAGGGTTACGGGGCCGGGGTCCGCGCCATCTTTGCCGCGAACGGCGGCGCCGAGCTCCAGGGGGTCATCGGCACGGTGGCGGACCTCCTGGAGGTGCCGCGCGGGCTCGAGGCGGCGATGGAGGCCGTGCTGGGCGAGCGGCTGCAATGGGTCGTGGTGGACCGCTTCGAGCACGCGCGGGCGGCCCTCGGCTATCTCGGCCGGGCGGGCGCCGGAGCGGCCACCTTGCTCCCGCTCGAGACGCTGCCCCCCCCGGTGGACGTGCCCGCCGACTCGGAGAGCATCAGCTGGGCGGCGCGGCTCGTGAGCGCCTCGCGCCCGGAGCTGCTCAGCTATCTGCTCGGGCGCGTCGGCGTCGTGTCGCACCTCGACGAGGCGGAGGCGCTGTGGCGGCGGAACGGGATCATCGCCACGTACGTGACCAGGGCCGGGGAGGTGCTGTCCCCCGCCGGCCGGCTCCACGGCGGGCGGCACGACAGCGAGCGGCAAGGCAACGAGCACTCGATCCTCGGCCGCAAGCGGCTCGTCCGCGAGCTCGCCGAGGAGCTGGCCCAGCTCGGACCGGAGCTCGAGGACGCGACGGGGCGCGCCGAGGCGCTCGACCGCGAGATCGCGGAGCTGCGCGCGCGCGAGGACGGCCTCCGCTCGAGCTATCAGGTGCAGGAGGCCGCGCGACTCACCGGCGAGAAGGATGTGGAGTCGACGCTTCGCGAAGAGGAGCGGGTGGCGCGCCATCGGGACACGCTCGGCGTCGAGGCGCGGGAGCTCGAGTCCGAGCGGGCCGAAACGGGGCGGCGCCTCGACGAGCTCGACCACGCGCTCACCGCCGCCACGGCGACCGAGAGCGCGCTGGATCAGCAGCTGGCCGAGCTGGCCGGTGAGCTCGATCGCGACCGCGAGCAGGAGACGGCGCTGGTCGGTGAGCTGACGGCTTGCCGGGTGGAGCTGGCGGCGGTCGCGGAGCGCGTCGAGGCGCTCGGTCGCGACATCGAACGGACCAATGCCCTCGAGCGCGACCACGGCCTGCAACGCGAGCAGGCGACGGGGCGACGGGCCCAGGTGATCGAGCGGCGAGATGAGCTCACGCGGGAGCGCGAGTGGGCCGACGCCCAGGCGCGCGAAGTGGCGGCCGAGCGAGACCGGCGCGAGGCCGAGGTCGGCGTCGTCGCCGGGGAGCATCAGGGGCGCGTCGCGGAGCGGCAGGCGGTTGACGCCGAGCTGCATCGCGCGCAGCAGGGTCTGAGCGCGCTGGTCGCTCGGCTACACGAGCTGGACCTGCGCGCGACCGAGGGCCGGGTGCGCCGCGAGGAGCTGTATCAGGAGGCGCGCCGCCGCCATGCGCTCGAGAGCATGGACGCGCTCACGGCGGTGCACGATCCCGATCGCGACCTCGACCAGACGCGGGCCCGTCACGAGGAGCTCACGGACAAGCTCGAGGCGATGGGGCCGGTGAACCTGGTCGCGGACGAGGAGTACCGGGAACTGGAGGAGCGGCTCGAGTTCCTGCGCGTCCAGCACGACGACGTGGTGGCCTCGATCAAGGACCTCGAGAAGGCGCTCAAGGGCATGACGCGCACGGCCCAGGAGCGGTTCCAGGAGGCCTTCGACGAGATCAACCGGCACTTCTCCGAGATCTTCTCCCGCCTCTTCGAGGGCGGCCGCGCGGAGCTCAGGATGGTGCCGCCCGAGGAAGGGGAGGATGACCCGCTCGAGCTCGGGGTCGAGCTGATGGCGCAGCCGCGGGGCAAGCGGCTCCAGGCGGTGACGCTCATGTCGGGCGGGGAGAAAGCGTTGACCGGCCTGGCGCTACTCTTCGCGATCTTCTACCATCGACCGAGCCCCTTCTGCGTGCTCGACGAGGTCGACGCCCCCCTCGACGATGCCAACATCCATCGCTTCCTGCGCGTCCTCCGCGAGCTCTGCGCCCAGACGCAGTTCATCGTCATCACCCACAACCGAAAGACCATGGACGCGGCCGACGTGCTCTACGGCGTGACCATGGAGGAGCCGGGACTGAGCCGGCTGGTCTCCGTCAAGCTGACCGATACCTAAGTTCGCTCGCTGGTGGACTTCTGCGCGCTGGCCAGCGTACACTTCGCCAGCGTACACTCCGTGTGATGAGTGACGAGGCCACCGAATCCCTTGGATCCTATCTCCGCTCGCTCCGCGAGGCCAAGGGCGGCTCGCTCGAGGAGATGGCGCGCGCCACCCGCGTCGGCGCCAGCCGGCTGCGGGCGCTCGAGAGCGAGCAGTTCTCCGAGCTGCCGGCTCCGGTGTTCATCAAGGGCTTCATCCGGGCCTACTGTGAGTTCCTCGGGGAGAAGCCTGACGAGGCGCTGGCCCGCTACCAGCGCTTGGTCGGCCAGCCCCAGGACGGACCGGCCCCGGCGCCGGCGCCCCGGCGCATCGGCGTGCGACGGCGGAGTCCCTGGAGCGCCAGCCCCATCCTCGCGAGCCTGGTCCTTCTGGTCGTCTTCGGGCTGAGCCTGGTCGCGCTCAGCTTCGGGTTGAAGCAGAGTCCAAGCTCCGCGGTGAAGCCGGCTGACATGGAGCCGGCCGCGCCCGTGGAGCGGGGGAACACGGCCCGCCCGCCGGTCGCCGCGCCGGCCGGGGTACCCACGGTGCCGCTCGTCAGCCCGCCCGTGGCAGCCGCGCCGGCGCCAGAGCGCGCAGCCCGCGACTCGCAGCGTCTCGTCGTCCGAGCGTTGGAGCCGACCTGGATGCGCGTGCAGACGGACGACGGCCGCGTCGTCGAGGAGCTCCTTCAGCCGGGGGCCACTCGCGAGTGGACCTCGCCGAAGCGATTCGTGCTGACCATCGGCAATGCGGGCGGGATCGAGCTCGAGCTGAACGGCCGCCGGGTGCCGCGGCTCGGTGACCGCGGCGTCGTGATCCGCGGGCTCGAACTTCCGCCGGCGGGGACGGGCTCATGAGCCTGTTCAAGTCGTTCGGCGAGCGGATCCGGGACGGGCTCCGCCGCACCAACCAGTTCATGGAGGAGCAGCTCCAGGCCGTCCTCTCCGTCGGCCGGCCGATCGACGAGGCGCTGCTCGACGAGCTCGAAGAGACCCTCGTCGCGGCGGATCTCGGCGCCGACGCGGCCGCCACCTTCGTCCAGCAGGTGCGAGAGGAGGCGGAGCGGGGGCGGGCGAAGACGAGCGAGGACGTGAGGGCGCTGCTCCAACGCTACCTGGAGCAGGCGCTGGCCGACGCGGCGGCGCCGCTCGAGCTCGACGCGCGCCCCGCGGTGGTCCTCGTGCTCGGCGTGAACGGGGCGGGCAAGACCACGACGATCGGGAAGCTCGCCGCGAATCTCACCGCCTCGGGCAAGCGCGTGATGCTGGCCGCCGCGGATACCTTCCGGGCGGCGGCGATCGAGCAACTCCAGGAGTGGGGGCGGCGGGCCGGGGCCGGGGTCGTGAGGCAGGCGGCCGGGGCGGACCCGGCGGCCGTGGTGTTCGACGCCGTCAAGGCCGCGCACGCGCGCGGCGCCGACGTGCTGATCGTGGACACGGCCGGTCGGCTCCACAACAAGTCGAACCTGATGGACGAGCTCCTCAAGCTGAAGAAGGTGATCGCCCGGCAGCTCCCCGGGGCGCCCCACGAATCGCTGCTGGTGCTCGACGCGCCCACAGGGCACAACGGGCTCCAGCAGGCGAAGACGTTCCACGAGGCCATCGGGCTCACCGGCTTGGTCCTCACCAAGCTCGACGGCACCGCCAAGGGCGGCATTGCCTTGCGGATCTTTCAGGAGCTCCGTGTGCCGATCAAGCTCGTCGGCGTCGGCGAGCGGCTGGAGGATCTGCAGCCGTTTGATCCCAAGGCGTTCGTCGCCGCCATGGTCGGCGAGTCATGAGCCGGCACCCCGCGCTGGAGCGGCCCGAGGACCGCGGCTGGATGGCCGAGGCGCTCGCGCTCGCCGCCCGCGGGCAGGGGCTCACGTCCCCGAATCCCATGGTGGGTGCGCTCGTGGTGCGTGACGGGCAGGTGGTCGGCCGGGGGTTTCACGAGCGGGCCGGCGGCGCGCACGCGGAGGTCGCGGCCCTCGGCGAGGCCGGTACCCGCGCGCGCGGCGCGACGCTCTACGTGACGCTCGAGCCGTGCAATCACCACGGCCGCACCCCGCCGTGCGTGGAGGCGGTCATCCGCGCGCGCATCGCGCGCGTCGTGGTTGCCGTCGCCGATCCGAATTCGCGGGTGACCGGCGGCGGCGCGCGCGCGCTCACCGCGGCCGGCCTCGACGTCACCATGGGCTGCCTCGAGCCCGCAGCCCGCGCGTTCAATCGCGTCTTCTTCACGGCGATGGAGCGGACGCGTCCGCACGTGACGCTCAAGTGCGCGATGACGCTCGACGGGAAGATCGCGGCCGCCGACCGCTCCTCGCGCTGGATCACGGGCGAGCAGGCGCGCGCGGAGGCGCATCTGCTGCGCAGCCGGAGTGACGCGGTGATCGTCGGCATCGGGACCGCGCTCGCCGACGACCCGGCGCTGACGGTGAGGCGCACCCCGCTGCCTGCGCGCGAGCCGCTGCGGGTGGTGGTCGACAGTCGGGCCCGGCTGCCGATCACCGCGCGGCTCATCGAGGCCGGGAGCCCCGCCCGCGTGGTGGTCGCCGTCGCGGACGAAGCGGCCGCGGAGCGCGTGGCGCGACTCGAGGCCGCCGGCGTGAGCGTGCTTCAGTGCAAGAGCCGCCACGGGCGCGTGGACGTGGCCGATCTGTGCGCGCGGTTGTTCGCCCGCGAGGTGATGGGCGTCCTGCTGGAAGGCGGAAGCGCGCTCAACGGGTCGTTCCTCCAGGCCGGCCTCGTCGACCGCGTGGCGATGTTCATCGCCCCGATGCTGCTCGGCGGCGCCAGCGCCCCCACCGCCATCGGCGGCCAGGGCCTGGCCCTCGGCGACGCCCTCCGCCTCACCGCCGTCACCCTCCGGCCCCTCGGCGAGGACTGGCTCCTCGAGGGCGACGCGAGGCATGTGGATCCCCTCGCCCCCGCAGGGGAGAGGGGCAAGGGTGAGGGGGCGCCCACCGCCGGATGGGACGTCCATTGATGCCGAGAGCTCGGTAGCGCGCCGCCCCGATGTTCACCGGGCTCGTCGAGGAGGTCGGAGATGTCGTGAGCCGCAACGGTGGGCGCATGTCCGTGAGCGCCCGCGCGGTGCTGCCGGGCGCCGAGCTCGGCGCCAGCATCGCGGTGAACGGCGTCTGCCTGACCGTGGCCAAGCGGACAGCGGCGCCCCCCGACGGTGCGCATCTCGAGTTCGATCTCGGTCCCGAGACGCTGGCCCGGACGGCGCTCGGTGAGCTCGGACCGGGTGACGCCGTCAACCTGGAGCGTCCGCTCCAGCTCGGCGGGCTGGTCGGTGGTCACCTCGTGCAGGGGCACGTGGACGGGGTGGGCGTGGTCACCGGGCTGACGCGTGAGGGGGAGACGGCGCGGCTCAGGATACAATGGCAGGACCCGTCGCTGGCGCCGCTCCTGATCCCGCAGGGCTCGGTGGCCGTCGACGGCGTGAGCCTCACGGTGGCGGCGCTCGGGACCGAGGCCTTCGAGATCATGCTGATTCCGCATACGCTGGCGCACACCACGCTCGGCCGGCTCAAGCCCGGGCGGCGCGTGAATCTGGAAGCGGACATGGTCGGCAAGTATGTGCAGCGGTTCCTTACCCTGAGAGGTGATCAACCGTGAGCGATGCGAGACCGAAGGAGTTCACGACCATCGAGGATGCGGTGCAGGAGATCCGGGCCGGCCGGATCCTGGTCGTGGTGGACGACGAGGACCGGGAGAACGAGGGCGATCTGCTGATGGCCGCCGACAAGGCGACACCGGAGGCGGTCAATTTCATGGCCCGGCATGGCCGGGGCATCATCTGCATGCCGATGATGGGCGACCGGCTCGACCAGCTGCAGATCTCCATGATGGTCTCCGACAACACGGCGCCGCTCGGCACCGCGTTCACGGTGAGCGTCGACGCCCGCCGGGGCGTGACCACGGGCACCTCCGCGTACGATCGCGCCGTGACCATCCGCACGCTCGTCGATCCGGCCGCGCGCGCCGAGGACCTGACGCGGCCCGGCCACATCTTCCCGCTGCGGGCGATGCCCGGCGGCGTCCTGCGCCGCGCCGGACACACGGAGGCGGCGGTGGACCTGGCGCGGCTGGCCGGCTGCTCGCCGGCCGGCGTGATCTGCGAGGTGCTGGACGAGGACGGCGGGATGGCGCGGGTGCCGGACCTGCTGGCCCTCGCGCGCACGCACGGGCTCAAGGTCATCACGATCAAGGACCTGATCGAGTACCGCATCCAGAAGGAGAAGCTGGTCCGGCGCGCGGCGACCACGCGCCTGCCCACCGACTACGGCGACTTCACGGTGATCGCGTACGAGACGACGGTCGACGATCGCGTACCGCTGGCGCTCGTGCTCGGCGACGTCGCGGGGGACGCGCCCGCGCTGGTGCGCGTGCACTCGGAGTGCCTGCCCGGCGACGTGTTCGGCTGTCACCGCTGCGACTGCGGCCAGCAGCTCCACAAGGCCCTGGCCATCATCGAGCGTGAGGGCAAGGGCGTGCTGGTCTACATGCGGCAGGAGGGGCGCGGCATCGGCCTCTTGAACAAGCTCAAGGCCTACGAGCTCCAGGATCAGGGCAAGGACACGGTCGAAGCCAACCATGTCCTCGGTTTCCGCGCGGACCTCCGGCACTACGGGATCGGCGCGCAGATCCTCGTCGATCTCGGGGTGAGAAACCTCCGCATCCTCACCAACAACCCGAAGAAGATCGTCGGCATCGAGGGCTACGGCCTCCGCGTGATGGAGCGGGTGCCCCTCGAGACCCCGGCCACGGAGGCGAACCGCCGCTATCTGACGACCAAGCGCGACAAGCTCGGGCACCTCTTCTCCTCGTTCCCGGACTGAGCGACCGCCATGGCGGGCCGCGCACCGAGGCGGAGGATCACGGCCCGCGGGCAGCGCTTCGCCGTGCTGGCCGCGCGCTTCAACGAGGCCATCTCCAAGCGCCTGCTCGACGGCGCGCTCTCGGCGTTCGCGGCCCACGGCGTGCCCGCCGACGCGGTCGAGACGCACTGGGTGCCGGGTTCGTTCGAGCTGCCCCAGGCCGCGCTGGCGCTCGCGCGGACGGGCCGGTTCGACGGCATCGTGTGCGTCGGCGTCGTGATCAAAGGCGAGACGCCGCATTTCGAGTACGTCTCGTCGGCGGCCGCCCACGGAATCACCGACGCCGCGCTGGCGACGGGCGTCCCGGTGAGCTTCGGCGTGGTGACGGCCCTCACCGAGGAGCAGGCGTTGGACCGCGCGGGCGGCGCGGTCGCCAACCGCGGCCAAGAAGCCGCGCTGGCCGCGCTCGAGATGGCGGGCTGGTTGCGCGAGGTTCACGGCCGGCCCCGCACGCGACGCGGCGGCGCCGCGTCCCGAGCGTCCGGTCCAGGCCGGCGGTAGCCTGGAGCCATGGGCTCGCACGTCCCCTGGCGAGTGTGATATGGGCCAGCGGCGGAAGGCGCGGGAGATCGCGCTACAGCTCCTGTATCAGCTCGACGTGCAGGGCGAATCCAGCCCGGAGCCGCATTTGCCGGAGTTCTGGGCCCGCCACCCGGTGGACGCGGAGGCGCGCGCCTTCGCGGAGGCGCTCGTTCGTGGCACCAAGCTCCACGAGGACAAGATCGACGGCATGATCTCGCAGTACGCGGAGAACTGGGAGCTGGACAGGATGGCCGTCGTGGACCGGAACATCCTCCGGCAAGGGATCTTCGAGCTTTTGTGGATGGAGGACGTCCCGCCGAAGGTGGCCATCAACGAGGCGCTGGAGATCGCCAAGAAGTTCAGCACCCACGAATCCAGCCGCTTCATCAACGGGGTTCTGGACCGCATCCACAAAGAATTGCGCCCTTCCGCGTAGCAGGCAAGACCCCATCCGATACGCCATCCTGTCGGACATCCACGGCAACCTCGACGCCCTGACCGCCGTCCTGGGCCGCGCGGCCGAGCAGGGCGCCAGGGAGGTGCTCTGCCTCGGCGATCTGGTGGGCTACGGGGCGGAGCCGGTGGCGTGTGTCGAGACGGTGGCGGAGCGCGCGGTGGCAGTGGTGGCGGGCAACCATGAGCACGGCGCGCTCGGGCTGATGAGCCTCGAGTGGTTCAATCCGCTCGCGCGCGAGGCGGCGCTCTGGACGCGGAGCCGGCTGGACGAGGATCACCGGCGATATCTCGAGCGGCTGCCGCTGACGGCGACGCTCGAGGACGCGACGCTCGTGCACGCGAGTCCGCGCACACCCGAGCAGTGGGAATACCTGATGGCCGCCGAGGACGGCTTCGAGGTGTTCGGCGATTTCGACACCCGGCTCTGCTTCGTGGGCCACTCGCACCTGCCGGCCGTGTGGTCGCTCGGCTCGAGCGGACCCGAGTACCGGCGCCGTCTCCCGGAACCCAACACCACCGTCAGCCTCGAAGCCGGCCGGCGGTACATCGTGAACGTGGGCAGCGTGGGGCAGCCGCGCGACCGTGATCCGCGCGCAGCGTACGCCATCTGGGACCGGGAGGAGCGCACCGTGACGATCGAGCGCGTTGGCTACGACCATCGAGCGGCCGCGACGAAGATCCTCGCCGCGGGACTGCCGAGAGCGCTGGCCGATCGGCTCGCCAATGGCGTCTGATCGGCTGGGAGTCCGTCCGACGATTCTGCGGCGCTGGAGACTCGGGCATTCCAGGTTCGGCGTTCCGCTTCGAGCGCCGGCTCTGCCGGCGCAATCCCGCTCTGGGGGAGGTCTCGGAGGGGGCCGTCGCGGCCCCCTCCGACCGGGGCTGGGCGTCCTCTCTCACCACGGCCTGCGCGTCTCTCTCCTGGTGGTCGCCGGCGTGCTCGGCGCGCTGGCGTTTCCGACGAGCGACTGGGCGCTCTTCGCCTGGGTGTGGCTCGCGCCGGCCCTCGTCTGCGCGCTCGCGCGATCCCCGCGGGGCGCGCTCGCCGACGGCTGGCTCTCGGGGACGGTGTTCTTCCTGGTCCTGCTCCGCTGGCTCGATCACACCTTCCGCCACTACAGCGCGATCCCGTGGCCCATCACCTGGCTGCCGATCCTCGGGCTGGCCGCCTACTGCGGGCTCTACGTCGGCGCCGCCACGGCCGCCGTGTCGTGGCTCAAGACACGGCTCGGCCCCGGCCGGGCGCTGGCCCTGGTCCCCGTGCTGTGGGTGGCGGGCGAGTGGATCCGGGAGTGGTTGATGGACGGTTTTCCCTGGGGACTGCTCGGCTACTCGCAGCACCGCTTCCTGCCGGTGATCCAGATCGCGGAGCTCACCGGCGTGTGGGGGGTGTCGCTGCTGCTGGTCGCGGTGAACGGCGCCATCGCGGCGGTGGTGGGGCTCGGCTGGCGCCGGGCGGCGCCCGGCCTCGCCGTGACCGCCATGCTCGTGGCGGGCACGCTGGCCTTCGGCGGGCACGCGCTCGGTCGCGAGCAGCCGCGTCCCGGCCGCACGGTGCCGATCGCCGTCATCCAGCCCTCCATCGAGCAGAGCGCGAAGTTCGATCCGGCGCGGCATGCGGAGACGATCGGGATCTACGAGCGGCTCACGCGCGAAGCGGCGCGCCCGCCGAAGCCGGCCGCCGTGCTGTGGCCCGAGACGGCGGCCATGATCTTCCTCCGGGGCGACCCGCCGCTGCTGCGCTGGCTCACGGCGCTCTCGCGTGAGCTCGACACGCCGATCCTGGTGGGCTCTGTCGATCGCCGCCAGACCCCCCGCGAGCAGTACCTGAACAGCGCGTTTTTGCTGACCGGACAAGGCATTAGCGCCAAGTATGATAAGATTCACCTGGTGCCGTTCGGCGAGTACGTCCCGCTGTCGGGCCTCATCGGTTTCGTCCGGAGCTGGGCGGAGTTCATCTCGGATTTCGGCGCCGGTCAGGCGCGAACGATCTTTCCGCTCCCCGGCGTGCCATTCGGGACGGTGATCTGCTACGAGGTGATCTTTCCGGACCTGTTCCGGAGCTTCGTGGCGAACGGCGCCACATTCATGGTCAACATCACGAACGACGCCTGGTTCGGCGAGACGAGCGGACCGTGGCAGCACCTGGGCATGGTCCCGCTCCGCGCCGTGGAGAACCGCGTGGCCATCGTGCGGGCCGCCAACACCGGCGTTTCGGCCTTCGTCGAGCCGACCGGGCGGGTGAGCCCGCTGCTGCCGCTCTTCGAGCGCGGCGTGCTGCGCGGCCAGGTGCAGCGGCGGGAGCGCGTCACGCTGTACACGCGGTTCGGCGACTGGCTGCCGTATCTGTGCGTCGGGCTGTCGGCGGTCGGACTGGGCTGGGCATTGTTCCGGAGGTCTCCAGAGACATGCTAGGGGAACTGAAGCGTGAAGTGGGGGAAGTGGAGAAGCGGCTCGACGACCTCCGAGGTCATCTTTGACGTTCCTGCCAAGGAGTCGCGCCTCGCTCTGATCGACGCCGAGATGTCGTCGGCGAACTTCTGGGAAGACAGCCGCAAGGCGCAAGGACTCGTCCAGGAGCGCGCGGAGCTCGCGCGCACGCTCGGGACGTTCAAGGATCTGGCCTCGCGCACCGAGGACGCGCGGCTCCTCTGGGAGCTGGCGACCGAGGCGAGCGACGAGAGCATGGCGGGCGAGATCCAGGAGGCGCTCGGCCAGCTCGGGCGGGATCTCGAGACGTTCGAGCTGCGCGTCGTGCTCTCGGGCCCGCAGGACCGGAAGAACGCCATCCTGTCGATCCACCCCGGCGCCGGCGGCACCGAGTCGCAGGACTGGGCCCAGATGTTGATGCGCATGTACCTGCGGTGGGCGGAGGCCGCCGGCTTCAAAGCCGAGGTGCTGGACCTGCTGGCCGGCGAGGAGGCCGGGATCAAGTCCGCCACCATCGAGGTCAGCGGCGAGTACGCGTACGGTTACCTGAAGGGCGAGGCCGGGGTGCACCGGCTCATCCGCATCTCACCATTCGACGCCTCCCGCCGCCGCCACACCTCGTTCGCCTCGGTGGCCGTGATCCCCGAGGTGGAGGAGGTCGAAGTCGTGGTCAAGGACGAGGACATCCGCGTGGACGTGTACCGCTCCTCCGGACCCGGTGGCCAGGGCGTCAACACGGCGGACTCGGCCGTGCGGATCACGCACCTGCCGACGAACATCGTCGTGGCCTGCCAGAACGAGCGCTCGCAGCTCCGCAATCGCGACACGGCCATGCGGATCCTGCGCGCGCGGCTGTTCCAGCTCTACGAGAAGAAGCAGCGGGAAGAGCTCGCGGAGCTGACGGGTGAGAAGAAGGAGATCGCGTTCGGCAGCCAGATCCGCACGTACACCTTCCACCCGTACCAGATCATCAAGGACCACCGGACCGGCGTCGAGGTCGGCAACGTCGACGCGGTCATGGACGGCGGGATCGATCCGTTCATCCGGGCCTACCTCGCCGGCGCTCGGCCGGGTACGAGCCCGTGAGCGTCGCCGCCGACGCCCCGCTGCCGCCCGACGCCAACGAGCTGGTCCGCCAGCGCGCGGCGAAGCTCCAGGCCTGGCGCGATCGGGGCGTCGATCCGTTCGGCGGGCGATTCCCGGTGACGCACTGGAGTGGTGAGCTCCAGGCGCGCTTCGCCGGAGCCGCCGAGGACGACCTCAAGGGCGCCGGCCCCGTGTCGCTCGGCGGTCGCGTGATCTCGCTGCGCCACCACGGCAAGACGTGCTTCGCGCACCTTCAAGATATGGCCGGGCGCATCCAGCTCTACGCGCGCGCCGACGGGCTCGACGAGGCGTACGCGCTGTTCACCGATCTGGACGTCGGCGATTTCATCGGCGTGACCGGCGAGCTTTTCCGGACACGCACGGGCGAGCTCACGGTGGCGGTGAAGCAATTCGAGTTCCTGGCCAAGGCGCTGCGCCCGCTGCCCGAGAAGTGGCACGGGCTCCGGGACGTGGAGACCCGGTATCGCCAGCGCTACGTCGACCTGATCGTGAATCCGCAGGTGCGAGAGACATTCCTGCTGCGGAGCCGCCTGATCGCGGCCCTGCGGGCGTTCCTCGACGCGCGGGGCTTCCTCGAAGTGGAAACGCCGATGATGCAGCCGATCCCGGGCGGCGCGGTGGCCCGACCGTTCAAGACGCATCACAACGCGCTCGACATGTCGCTGTACCTGCGGATCGCGCCCGAGCTCTATCTGAAGCGGCTGGTCGTCGGCGGGCTCGACCGCGTGTACGAGATCAACCGCAACTTCCGCAACGAAGGCGTCTCGACCCGGCACAACCCCGAGTTCACGATGCTGGAGTTCTATCAGGCGTACGCGGACTACAACGACCTGATGGAGCTGACCGAGCAGATGCTGCTGCATCTGGCTCAGACCCTGCTCGGGCGCGAGGAGCTCGTGTACCAGGAGCAGCCGATCCGCCTGACGCCGCCCTGGCCGCGGGTCGGGTTCTTCCCGGCGCTGGCGCGCGCCGTCAGGGAGACGGTCGGGCCCGAGACCGAGCCCGCGGCGCTGGCGGCGGCCGCCGAGCGGGCCGGCGCCGTGCCGGCGGGCGACCTCGCGGGGCTCGTCGCCAAGGGCGATCGCGCGGGGCTCTGGAAGGAGCTGTTCGACCGCCTCGTGGAGCCGACGCTCGTGCAGCCCACGTTCGTCACGGACTTTCCGATCGAGCTTTCGCCCCTCGCCAAGAGGAAGCCGGAGGACCCGCGTCTGGTCGAGCGCTTCGAGCTGTTTATCGGAACCCGCGAGATCGCCAACGCCTACTCCGAGCTGAACGACCCCATCGACCAGCGGCGTCGCTTCGAGGAGCAGATGCGCCAGCGCGAGCGCGGCGACGAGGAAGCGCACGTCATGGACGAGGACTACGTCCGGGCGCTCGAGTACGGGATGCCGCCCACGGCGGGCTGGGGCGCCGGGATCGATCGACTCGTGATGCTCTTCACCGACGCGCCCTCGATCCGCGATGTGATCCTGTTCCCCCACCTCCGTCCCGAGCGCAGCGTGGCCGACGGCGCGCCCGAGCCGGAGCTCGACGCCTGATGGCCACGCGCGGGTTGCCCTTCGAGGTGTTCCTCGGCCTGCGCTATCTCCGCGCGCGCGGGCACCGCACGAACCTCTCGCTGTTCGTGTGGATCGGCATCGGCGGCGTCTTTCTCGGCGTGAGCGCGCTGATCGTCGTGCTGGCGGTGATGACCGGCTTCCAGGACGGGATCCGCGAGAAGATCATCTCCGCCAACCCGCACATCCTCGTCCTGGAGACCGGCGGGCGCGGCGTGGCGAACGGGGCCGCGCTGGCCGCCCAGGCGCGCCCGGTGCCGGGCGTGAAGTCGGCCACGCCGTTCGTGGTCCAGCAGGCGCTCTTCACGGTGCAAGGCGGGGGATCGACCGGCGGGCTCCTGCGCGGCGTCGATCTGGCCTCGCCCTCCGTCATCGCCTCGCTGCGGTCCGAGATCAAGATGGGGAGCCTCGAGCCGCTGACGCGCGAGGGCGGCGAGCCCGCGATCCTGCTCGGACGCGAGCTCGGACGCACCCTCGGCGCGATCCCGGGCGAGTACGTCACGGTGATCTCCCCGCAGGGCGCCATGACCGCGGTCGGCCTGGTGCCGAAGATGCGCCGCTTCCTGGTGGCCGGCCTGGTCGAGGTCGGCATGTACGAGTACGACGCCTCGCTGGCGTATACCTCGCTGCCGGCCGCGCAGGAGTTCGCCGGGCTCGGGGACCGGGTGAGCGGCATCGAGATCAAGCTCGACGACCCCTTCGCGGCGCGCAGCATCGGCCGTACGCTCGGCAGCCACCTCGGGAGCGGCTACTGGATCCGCGACTGGATGGACATGAACCGGAACCTGTTCGCGGCGCTCCAGCTCGAGAAGCTCGCGCTGTTCGTGATCGTGACGATCATCGTGCTGGTGGCGGCGTTCGCGATCATCGGGCACCTGGTGCTGCTGGTGGCCGAGAAGCGCAAGGAGATCGGGATCCTCAAGGCGATGGGCGCCGGCTCGGGGAGTATCGGCGGGGTCTTCCTCGTCGCCGGGATGCTGATCGGCGGCGTCGGCACGGTGGCGGGCAGTCTCTTCGGGCTCCTCCTGATCTGGGTGCAGAACACGTATCACGTCATCCGTCTGGCCAGCGACGTCTACCAGATCAGCCATCTGCCCATGAAACTCACGGTGGGGGATTTCAGCCTGGTGGTCGGCGCCACGCTCGTCATCTCGTTCCTGGCCACGCTCTCACCGGCCCGGCGAGCGGCGCGGCTCGATCCGGTGGACGTGCTGCGCTATGAGTGAGCCGCCGGCGAACGCCGGAGCGGGCGCTCCGCTCCTGACCGCGCACGACGTCGAGCGCGAGTACCGCATGGGCCCGGAGGTGGTGCGGGTGCTGCGCGGGGTGAGCCTCGACGTGAACGCGGGCGAGACCGTGGCCGTGATCGGGGCGTCGGGCGTCGGCAAATCCACGCTCCTCCACGTTCTCGGCACCCTCGATCGGCCGACCGGCGGCCGGGTGCTGTTCGCGGGCGAGGAGGTCTTCGGCCGCTCGGACGCGGGCCTGGCCAGGCTGCGGCGCACCGAGATTGGCTTCGTGTTCCAGTTCTACAACCTGCTGGGGGAGATGACCGCGCTCGAGAACGCGATGCTGCCGGCCCTCATCCAGCGCGCGCCCGCCGCCGAGGCGCGCGAGCGGGCGGCGGCCGCGCTCCAGGAGGTCGGACTCGGGGATCGGATCGGTCATCGCCCGGGCGAGCTCTCCGGGGGCGAGCAGCAGCGGGTCGCGATCGCGCGCGCCCTGGTGGGCCGGCCGCGGCTGATCCTGGCCGACGAGCCCACCGGCAACCTGGACCCCAAGACGAGCGAGGTGATCTGGGACCTGTTTCTGGGGCTCCAGGCCGAGCGAGGGCTGTCGTTCGTGATTGCGACCCACAACCACGATCTGGCCCGGAAGGCCGATCGCGGCTACCGGCTGGTGGAGGGCCGGGCGATTCCGTGGCCCTGAGCGACCGGCCCCAGCGCCGGGATTCCCCGGAGCGGAAGACCACCCGTCGCAGCGTCTCCGGGGACTCTGCTGATTTTTCGCGCGCTTGCCGACAGGCGCTCGACAGTCGAACAAGAAAAGCCTAGGCGGCTCTTCTGGCCGGCGGTATACTCGAATCGGGCGTTCGGGGCGTAGCGTCGCCAACGTTGCACGACCGAAAGGGAGCGAGGATCGACCGTGTTCGAGCGATTCACTGAGCGGGCGCGTCGGGTCATCATTCTGGCCAGAGAAGAGGCAGGTCGGTTCCGTCACGACTTCGTCGGCACCGAGCACATCTTGCTCGGGCTCATCCGCGACGGGGAAGGCATCGCGACCGCGGTCCTCCAGCGCCTCGGGCTGAGGCTGGAGACGGTCAAGTCCGAAGTGGAGCGCGCGCTGGCGGGCTTCCCCAAGACGCTGACCTTCGGTGAGGTCCCGTTCACGCCTCAGGCCAAGCGCGTCCTCGAGCTGTCGATCGAGGAAGCGCGCCAGCTCGGCCACAACTACATCGGCACCGAGCACCTGCTGCTCGGCCTGATGAAGGAAGGGCAGTCGATCGCAGCCAAGATCCTCGAGTCGCTCGGGGCCCGTCTCGACGAGGTGCGGCAGGAGACGCTCGCGCTGCTCGGTGACCAGTACTACCCGCGGCCGAAGAAGCGCTCCCAGACCCCGGTCCTCGACGAGTTCGCCCGCGACCTGACCCAGCTCGCGCGCGAGAGCAAGCTCGACCCGGTGATCGGGCGCGAGACCGAGATCGAGCGCGTGATCCAGATCCTGGCGCGCCGCACCAAGAACAACCCGGTGCTGATCGGCGAGCCGGGGGTCGGCAAGACCGCGATCGTGGAAGGCCTGGCCCAGCGGATCGTCGGGCACGAGGTGCCGGACGTGCTGGCCCAGAAGCGGCTCCTTCAGCTCGATCTCGGTGCCTTGGTGGCCGGCACCAAGTACCGCGGCCAGTTCGAGGAGCGCCTGAAGGCCGTGATGAAGGAGATCCGCCAGTCCGAGAACGTCATCCTGTTCCTGGACGAGCTCCACACGCTGATCGGCGCCGGCGCCGCCGAGGGCGCGATCGACGCGTCCAACATGCTGAAGCCGGCGCTGTCTCGCGGCGAGATCCAGACCATCGGCGCCACCACGCTGGACGAGTACCGGAAGTACATCGAGAAGGACGGCGCTCTCGAGCGCCGGTTCCAGCCCGTCATCGTCCGCGCCCCGTCCGTCGCCGAATCGGTGGAGATCATCAGGGGGCTCCGCCACAAGTACGAGGCGCACCACCGGGTGAAGATCACGGACGAGGCGATCGACGCGGCGGTCAAGCTGGCGGATCGCTACATCACCGACCGCCAGCTGCCCGACAAGGCGATCGACGTCATCGACGAGGCCTCCTCCCGCACGCGTCTCATGGCCCTCATGCCACCGCCGGAGATCAAGGAGCTGGGCAAGGAAGTCGAGCGGGTCGTCCGCGAGAAGGACATGTACCTCGAGGCCCAGGAGTTCGAGAAGGCGGCGTCCCTCCGCGAGAAGGAGAAGCTGCTCCGCGGCCGTGACGAGGAGATGAAGCGCGAGTGGGACAAGCGCAAGAACAAGGGCCCGCAGACGGTGAACGAGGAAGACATCGAGTACATCGTCTCGCGCTGGACGGGCATTCCGCTGGCCAAGCTCGAGGAGAAGGAGTCGGCCAAGCTCGCCCGCATGGAAGAGGCGCTCCATGGCCGCATCATCGGCCAGATCGACGCCGTGGCCGCCGTGTCCCGGGCCATCCGTCGCTCGCGCGCCGGCCTGAAGGACAGCCGCCGGCCGGTGGGCTCGTTCATCTTCCTGGGGCCGACCGGCGTCGGCAAGACCGAGCTGGCGCGCGCGCTCGCCGAGTACCTGTTCGGGGACGAGAACGCGCTGATCCGCGTCGACATGTCCGAGTACATGGAGAAGTTCTCCGTCTCCCGCCTCCTCGGCGCCCCCCCGGGCTACGTGGGCTACGACGAGGGCGGCTATCTGACCGAGAAGGTGCGGCGGCGGCCGTACTCCGTGGTGCTGTTCGACGAGATCGAGAAGGCGCACCCGGATGTCTTCAACATGCTGCTCCAGGTCCTCGATGACGGCCGCCTCACCGACTCGGTGGGTCACATCGTCGACTTCAAGAACACGATCCTGATCATGACGTCCAATCTCGGGACCAGCTTCATCGGCAAGCGCACCTCTCCCGGCTTCCTGGCCGAGGGCGAGGACACCACGCACGAGCGGATGAAGGACCGCGTCCTGGACGAGCTCAAGCGCGCGTTCCGCCCCGAGTTCATCAACCGGGTGGATGACATCATCGTATTCCATGCGCTCAGCAAGGACGACATGGCCGCCATCGTTCGGCTGATGTTCAATCGCATCAATTCCCAGCTGACCGACAAGAGCATCCAGCTCGAGCCCACGACGGCGGCGCTCGATCTGCTGGTTCAGAAGGGCTTCGACACGACGTACGGCGCCCGGCAGCTTCGCCGTACGATCCAGAAGCAGGTGGAAGACCCACTCGCAGAGGCGATCGTCCGCGGGCAGTTCTCGGAAGGCGCGCGGGTCGAGGTCGACGCCGACGGAGAGAACTTCGTGTTCCGAGAGATCCAGATCGCGGAGCCGCCGCTCGCGCTGGCGGAGCATTAGGTCCCGGGTTCCCAGGCCCGCTTCCCTTCAATGAACGCGCGGGGGAGAGGGTTTCTCTCCATTTTTTTTGCCGCTCTCCTCGCCGGGCCGCTCGCGGCCCTCGCCCAGACCCCTCCCGGCACCTCCGAGCAGCGCCCGGTCATCATCAGGGACCTCGCTGTCCAGGGGAACCGCCGGGTCCAGGAGGCCGTCATCCTCGGCCGCGTGAGCGCGAAGGTCGGCAGCCCGTTCGTTCCGACGCGGCTCGCCGAGGACATCCGCAACGTCTTCGCGCTCGGGTTCTTCGACGATGTGCAGCTCAAGGTCGAGGAGTTCGAGGGCGGGGTGAAGCTCGTCTTCGTCGTCGTGGAGCGGCCGTTCGTGCGTGACATCGT
>Ga0187892_10004381_pt1 | contig 23776 bp, 21 predicted proteins | sample MA1701073metaG_FD_139345 | JGI IMG/M metagenome (GOLD analysis project Ga0187892, IMG submission 139345) | Bio-ooze microbial communities from a basaltic lava cave in the Kipuka Kanohina Cave System on the Island of Hawaii, USA - MA170107-3 metaG ... | reverse complement strand
TAGCTGTAGCGGTCGGCAGTGAGCTGATAGCCCGAGTGGACCACCCCGCTGATCGGTACCAGCGCGATGACCGACTGAGCCCAGGCGGCAAGTCCCGCGGGCCACCGCTGCCGAAGCAGCACCAGCGTGGCGGTCAGCGCGGTCACGGCCAGCAGCGCCCCGAGGTACCGAGCCTGGCCGAGATCGACGCGCTGGGGCAGCTCGTACATCGGCGAAAGGCCGAGCGGCCAGAGAGACTTCCACCAGGAGAACCACAGGGTGTAAGCCGCCAGTGCCGAGCGAGCTCCGGCCCCGTACTGCGTGTAGGCGGTGATATTGCCGCTCTCCTGCCGCGCGACGAACGCCACGACGCCGGCCACGGCGGCAAGCGTCGCGTAGGGCAGCTTCTCCCGTGCGAGGATCCACCAGCCGAGCCCGCGACGGCGGAGCGGATACACATCCAGCAGCAGCAGAGTGAGCGGCAGCGTCAGCGCGATGGTCTTCGACGAGAGCGCCGCCGCGAAGGCGGCCAGGGAGAGAGCCCACCACTGGCGCTCGATCCCGGCCCCCCGGGCCACACCGCGTAGATACGCCAGCACGGCCAGGAGATAAAAGAGCCCGCACAGCACGTCCCGCCGCGCGCTTGCCCAGGCGACGGCCTCGGCGCGCAGGGGATGCAGGCCCCAGATCAGCGCCGCGACGGTGGCGCCGGCCGCGACCGTCGCGCTCGTGGCCGCTGCGCTCGACCCGATCGCGAGCAGCCGGCGCGCGACGAGCCAGAGCACGGCCACGTTGGCGGAGTGCAGCAGGAGGTTGCCGAGGTGATAGCCCCATGGGTCGAGGCCGCCCGCGACGTAGTTGAGGCCCCAGGTCATCCAGGTGAGCGGGCTCCAATGACCGAGGAACGTGGTGGTGAGCATCCATCGGAGCTGGCCCCAGCCCAGCCCGCGGTAGGCCGTGTTCGTGAGAAAGCTCGCCTCGTCGTCCCAGTTGACGAATGCGGCCTCGATCGTCGGGAGGAAGGTGAGGACAGCCAGGGCCGCCACCAGAGCTGGCAGCCATCGGTCGTACCGCGGCGTCTCGTCGGTCATGGTCGTAAATGCCAGGGAAGTCGGCTACTTCCAGTATAGAGGCTGCGGTATTTTTCCGACCGCGTATGCTGCGCTGACGGGAGGCTACTGCGCCGCAGTCTACTCGGCTAGAAGGCGGGAACGAGCGGTCACAGCGTCACCTCGGCACCGAGTTCCGCCGCCAGCGCCCGGTCATAGGCCAGGCGCGCGGTCACCGCGTCTTCGGGCGCGAATCCCACCGACTTGAACAAGGTGATGTCCCGTGGCGAGGTCCGGCCCCGGCGGGTACCGGCGACCAGCTCGGCCAGTTCTGCCCGCACGTGGCGCCGGGTGATCGCGCCGGCCTTGATCGGGATCAGCAGGTCCCCGGCTTCCTCCCAGGCGCCTTCATACGTATCCACCACGACCCGCGATTTCTGGATGGTCAGCGTGTCGAGCTCCCGAGTCGCCGGACGGAAGGTGCCGACGCCGTCCACGTGGGTGCCGGGAGCGAGGTCGCGGCCGGAGAAGACGGGCCGCGACGCGGTGGTGGCGCAGGTGATGACGTCGGCCCCGGTCACCGCTACCTTCCGGCTGCTCGCGACGCGAACCGCGATGCCCAGCTCGCCGCGCATCCTCTCCGCGAACGCGGCGGCCCGCCGTGGCTCGCGCCCTACCACGCGCACCTCGACCAGGGGCAGGACCTCGCGCAAGCAGAGGAGCTGGAAGCGGGCCTGCACGCCCGCGCCGAAGCAGGCCACCACGCGCGAGTCGCGGCGGGCCAGATAGCGGGCCGCCACCGCGGACGTCGCGCCGGTCCGGATGGCGGTGAGGAAGCCGGCCTCCATCAGGGCCAGCGGGGCGCCGGTCTCCGGGTCGGTGAGCAGGTAGGAGGCGTGGATGGTGGGCAGCCCCCGACGCTGATTGCGCTCGACCACCGTCACCAGCTTGGTGCCGAGGGCCCCGAGGCGGGGCAGGGCCGAGACCATGGCGAGGAATACCCCGTGACGCCCCATCGGCAGCACCGCGCGAGGGAGGGCGGCGACCCGCCCGGCGGCGGACTCGCGGAAGGCGCGCTCCACGGCCGCGATCACGTCGGCGGGCGGGAGCAGCGCCTCCAGGACCTCACGGCCGAGGATCCGCATCAAGCGGACTTGCGCTTGATCATCCGCTTCACGGTGGCCTCCAGGACGACCTCACCACGCTGGTTCGTGACCTCGTGGCGGTAGGTCACGATGCCGCGGTTGGCCTTCTTGGTCTCGCGCTTGTCCATGATCGTGACGCTCACGTGGAGGGTGTCGCCCTGGAGCACCGGCGCCACGATGCGCACCTCGCTGCCGAGGTACGACATGCCGGTGCCGTGGATGAGCCCGGTCTGGATGATGAGGCCCTCCGAGAGGCAGAAGGTCATCGCGCCCGGCGCGGCGCGGCCCTTGAAGACCGACTCCTTGGCCACGTACTCCATGTCCATGAAGAGGGACTCGTTGAAGCCGCACAGGTTGACGAAGGCGCAGATGTCGGCCTCCGACACGGTGCGGCCGAGCGTCCGGTAGGTTGCGCCGATGTCGTGCTGCTCGAAGGTCAGTCCGTGGGTGTTCATCTCTGCCTGGTTCTCCGGTGGTCAGGCGGGAAGTACCGTGAAGCCTTCGCGGCGAGCCGCTTCGCGAAGCCGATCATCGAGGCAGACGAACGAATCGCCCTGGGGGGCCTCTTCGCACCAGACGAGAGCCGCCGCGAGCTGCAGGGCATCGCCGGCGCGGAGCGGATGCGCTGCCAGAACGCGGCCCGCGCGCTCCCGGAGGCGGGTGCTGGGGACGATGAAGTCTACATACAGGACAAGCGTCTGCAGTCGGGCGAGGGCCACGGTCAGGCTCGCCTCGGGCAGCGCACCGTCGCGATACCGCCGGTAGATGGCCGACTGGCATTCCACCGGGCTCGCCCACCAGAGTACGACGGCCTGGTCGGAGCGGAGGAGGGTGGTCACCGCCGGGGAAGCGTCTTCCGGGACGAGCTGCGGGACCACGGCCGAGCTGTCCCAGAACACTCAGCGGGCCTCCTCCCGCTCCGCGAGCAGCGCCTTGAGCACTCCGAAGCCGCCGGGCGGTCCGGTGGGCGGCTTGAGAAGCCGGGCGGGAAGCCGGCCCGCCGCGGGATGGAGGAGGCCGGCCTTGACCAAGCGTTCGCGGCGCGACGGCGGTCCCTCCGAGGGGCGAATGGGCACGATCTTGGCGATAGGCTGGCCGCGGTCGGTCACGACCACTTCCTGGCCATGCCTGACCAAATCCAGGCAACGGCTCAGATGAGCCTTGAGCTCAGCGATTCCGATCGTCTTCATGTGACTAGTATGGTCACTTCAATGTGACCTGTCAAATCCGAGTTCAGGCCTCTCCGAGGTAGGCTCGGCGGACTTCGGGGTTGTCGGCCAGCTCGCGCGCGGGGCCTTCCAGGGCGAGCCGACCGGTCTCGAGCACGTAGCCCCGCTCGGCGATCGACAGGGCCATGGCCGCGTTCTGCTCGACCAGCAGGATGGTGACGCCCTGCCGGTTGATGGTCAGCACCGTCTCGAAGATCTGCTCCACCAGCACCGGCGCCAGCCCCATGGACGGCTCATCGAGCAAGAGCAGACGTGGCTTCGCCATCAGTGCGCGCCCGATGGCCAGCATCTGCTGCTCTCCTCCGGAGAGCGTGCCCGCGATCTGGGCCCGCCGCTCCTTGAGGCGCGGGAACACCGTGAACACGTGCTCCATGTCCTGGTCGATGCCCGCGTCGCCGCGGGTGTAGGCGCCCATCTCGAGATTCTCGACGACGGTCAGACGGTTGAAGATGCGCCGGCCCTCGGGCACGTGGGTGATGCCCTTCCCCACCACGTCGTGAGGCGCGATGCCGAGAAGCGAGACCCCCTCGAGCTGGACGTCGCCGCCGCGGGCGGTCAGCAGGCCCGAGAGCGTGCGCAGCGTGGTGGTCTTGCCCGCGCCGTTGTTGCCCAGCAGGGTCACGATCTCCCCCTGCCGTACCGTGAACGAGATGCCCTTCAGGGCGTGGATCTCCCCGTAGTAGACGTGGAGATCGCGCACCTCAAGCATGCGCGCCGCCCCGCGCGCCCGCGCCCGGTGTCCACCGGCGCCGGCCGAGGTACGCCTCGATGACCTGGGGATTCCGCTGGACCTCGGCGGGACGGCCTTCCGCGATCTTCTCGCCGTAGTCCAGCACGGTGACATGGTCCGACACCTCCATGACCACGCGCATGTTGTGCTCGATGAGGAGCAGCGTCAGCTTCCGCTCCTCCACGAGCCGGCGCAGGAGCGCCATGAGGTCGCGCGCCTCGCCCTGGGTCATGCCCGCGGTGGGCTCGTCGAGCAGCAGGAGGGACGGGTCGGCGGCCAGCGCGCGCGCCAGCTCCAGTCGCCGCTGCGCGCCGTAGGGCAGGTTGCGGGCCAGCTCGTTCGCCTTGCCCCGGAGGCCGGCGACCTCCAGCAGCTCCGTCCCGCGTTCCCAGAGGGTGCGCTCCTGGTCGTGCCACTTCGGGCTGCGGCTGAGCACGTCCCACAGGCGGAGCGGCACCCGGCTGTGCATGCCCACCAGCACGTTCTCGACCGCGGTCATGTTGCCGAAGAGTCGGATGTTCTGGAAGGTGCGGCAGATACCGAGCGCGGTGATCTGGTCCGGCCGCCGGCCGAGCACGGGGACGCCCCGGAAGGTCACGGCCCCCTCCTCGGGGATGTAGAGGCCGGTGAACACGTTGAAGAAGGTCGTCTTGCCGGCTCCATTAGGGCCGATGATCGAGGCGATGTGGCCCTCCGACAGCTCGAAATCCACCGAGTTGAGTGCGGTCAGCCCACCGAACCGCTTGATGATGCCCCGCGCCTCGAGCAGCGCCACGTCAGCGGTGCTCCTCGAGCTCCCGGTGCCGGCGCCGCGCGGGCAGGATGCCCTGGGGGCGGAAGATCATCATGAGGACCAGGATCAGCCCGAAGATCATCCGCTCGTACTTGGCCGGCTCGAGCTGGGTGGGGAGGGTTGCCAGGCTGTAGCCGAAGACCTCGACGCCCGCGTTGCGAAGCTCGTTGAGCCAGAGGGAGAGCCCCTTGAGTACCTGGAGGTTGAGCACGGTCACCACCGTGGCTCCCAGGATGGCCCCCGGGATGGAGCCCATGCCGCCCAGGATGATCATGGCGAGCACGCCGATGGACTCCATGAACGTGAAGGACTCGGGGTTGATGAAGACCTGCTTGGCCGAGAACAGCACACCCACCGCCCCCGCGAAGGAGGCGCCGCAGGCGAACGCGAGCAGCTTCATGCGTACCAGCGGCACGCCCATGGCCTGGGCCGCCGTTTCGTCCTCGCGGATGGCCTCCCAGGCGCGCCCGATATGCGAGTCCTCCAGTCGGCGGTTCACCAGCACCGTGACGCCCACGATCAGGAGCACGAGAAAGTACAGGTACAGGGGATAGATGACATTGGGCCCGGCCTCGATCCCGATCGCGCGAAGCGCGGACTCGAAGAAGATCGGCGGCCGGGAGATCGGCGTGATGCCCTTGGGGCCGTTGGTCAGGTTGATGGGCTTGTCGAGGTTGTTGGCGAGGACCCGGATCACCTCCCCGAATCCCAGGGTGACGATCGCGAGATAGTCCCCCCGGAGCCGGAGCACCGGCAGGCCCAGGAGAATCCCGGTGCAGGCGGCCACGCCCACTCCCACGACCAGGAACACGAAGAACCACCATCCCGCCAGGGGGAACATGTCGCCGCCGAAGATGCTATTGGCGTGAGGGGAGCCGAAGATCGCCCAGGAATAGGCGCCCACCGCGAAGAAGGCCACGTAGCCCAGGTCGAGCAGACCGGCCAGCCCGACGACGATGTTCAGACCGAGCGCCAGCGCCACGAAGATGCCGACCTGGACTGCGATCTCCAGGTAGTACGCGTTGATCGATCCCAGCGTTGGCATCAGGATGCCGAGGGTACCCGCGGTGAGCGTGCCCTTGAGCCAACCCGGCATGCGGGCGAAGTAGAGGAGGAGGATGGAGGCCTGGAAGAGCATGAAGATCACGATCGAACGGGGGGCGTAGGTCACCCCGTAGGTCGTGAGGGCCAGGAGTCCCACCACCAGGATCGTGGCCGGGATGGGCCGGTTCAGCACCGTCATGCCCGCTCCCGGACGACCTCACCCAGGAGGCCCTTGGGACGGAAGATCAGGATCAGGATGAGGATGGAGAAGGCGAAGATGTCCTTGTACTCGGCCCCGAAGGCGCCGCCGGTGAGCAGGGACAGGTACGAAGCCGCGAAGGCTTCCAGGAGCCCCAGCACGAGGCCGCCGAGCATGGCGCCGGGAATGTTGCCGATGCCGCCCAGAACCGCCGCGGTGAAGGCCTTCAGCCCCGGGATGAATCCGGTGTAGGGGTTGATGAGCCCGTACTGAATGCCGAACAGCACGCCCGCGGCGCCCCCCATCGCCCCCCCGATCAGGAACGTGATCGAGATCATGCGGTTCACGTTGATGCCCATGAGGCTCGCGGCGGCCTGGTCCTCGGCCACCGCGCGGATGGCCTTCCCGACCTTCGTTCGCCTGACGATCGTGTGCAGGGCCCAGAGCATGAGCAGCGCCGCCACGATGACCACCAGGGACTTCATCGGGACGTCGATGGTCTCGGTGATCTCGAACCGGTGGTTGAGCGCGTCCATGGTCGGGTAGACCAGGTTGAAGGCGTTGTTCCAGAGGGACTCGAAGAGGCGGATCGCGTCCTGCAGGAAGAACGAGACCCCGATCGCCGAGATGAGCGGGATCAGCCGCGGGGCGTTCCGGAGCGGCCGGTAGGCCACCCGCTCGACCACGACCGCGAGGGTGCCGCTCACCACCATGCCGGCCGTCAGGATCAGCAGGAGCACGAGGACCCAGGGGAGGCCCTCGAGGAGGCCGCCGGCCTTGAGGGCGAGCAGGATCTCGACCCCGACGAAGGCGCCGACGATGAAGATCTCCGAGTGGGCGAAGTTGATGAACTGCAGCACGCCGTAGACCATGGTGTAGCCGAGCGCGATCAGGGCGTACATGAACCCCAGGATGATGCCGTCCAGCAGGACCTGCGGGAAGATGCCGATCAGGAGCTCAAGGTCCATCGGCATCGGACGCGAAGGCGGGAAGAGCGGGAGGGGCGGCGCGCCCGCCCCTCCCGCCGGTGATCGTATGGATGGCTACTTCTTGGCCGCCGGCGCGGCGATCGAGAGCCGCTTGACTTCCTTGTTGTCACCCCACTTCTGGGGATCGTCGCTGGCGACCTGCAGCACGAAGTAGAGGGCCTTCTTCGGGTCACCCTTGGAATCGAACTCCACCGCGCCGGTGATGCCGGTGTAGCGGACGTCGCGCACCGCCGCGGTCACCGCGTCCCGGGTGGGCGCCTTGCCGCCCTTGGTGGCCGCCTCGAGGGCCTTGATCGCGATCGCGGCGGAGTCGTAGGCCTGGGCCGCGAACGGCTCCGGGTTCTTGCCGAACTTCTTCTTGTACTCGTCGGCGAACTGCTTGGCCTGCGGGTACACCGACACCGGGCCCGCCACCGACGTGTAGTGCATGCCCACCACGGTCTTGCCCGCGATCTTGGTGAGATCGGAGGAGTCCATGCCGTCCGGACCCATGAGCTTGGCCTTGACCCCCTTCTCACGGGCCTGCTTGAAGAACGGCGCCGCCTGCTCGTAGATCCCGCCGAAGTAGACCAGATCCGGGTTCCTGGCCTTCATGGGCGTGATGATCGGGTCGAAGTTCGACTTCTCCTCGGTGCCCTCGTAGCCCAGCACCTTGATGCCCTTCTTCTCCGCGTCCGCCTTGAAGAACTCGGCCACGCCCTGCCCGTAGGTCGTCTTGTCGTGGATGATGTAGACGCTCTTGGCCTTCAGCGTCCCGGCCGCGAACTCCGAGCCCACCACGCCCTGGACGTCGTCGCGCCCGCACACCCGGAAGACGTTGGGATAGCCGCGGTCCGTCACGGTGGGGTTGGTGTTGGCCGGCGAGATCATCGTCAGGTTCGCTTCTCGGTACACCTCCGACGACGGGATGGCGACGCCGGAGTTCAGATGGCCGACGACCACCATGATGTCCTTGTCCGCGATGATGTTCTTGGCGTTGGCCACGCCGACGTCGGGCTTGGCCTGGTCGTCGAAGGGCACCAGCTCGACCTTGAAGCCGGCCTTCTCGAGGGGCCCCTTGAATTTCTCGATCGCGAGCTGGGTCCCGAGCTTGATGCCTTCCCCCAACGCGGCCTGGCCACCGCTGAGTGGGCTCTGGGTGGCGATCTTGATCGTGCCCTTGGACTGGGCATCCGCGTTAGATGCCATCGGCAGCACCAACGCCAGCGCGACGAGCGATGCGATGACCAGCCGAAGCCGTGCGAGTCTCATCGGTTCCCTCCTCCTTGACCGAAGCGAACGGGTTGGTTCGAGCGCGGCCATTATAGCGATTTCTGGGTGATCGTCAACGGACGGCGGTGGCCGCTGCCGCTCGCGAATCGAGCCGCCGGAGGACTTCGAGCTCCTCGCGCGCCGGGTCGTCGCGCCCGCTGGCCCGGTAGGCCTGAACCAGCCAGAAGCGGGCGGGCACCAGGGTGGGTGCCAGGGTGACGGCGCGCGTCAGGGCGAGGACCGCCTCCGCCGCCTTGCCGTGCTCGACGAGCGCTCGCCCCAGGAGCGTGAGCGCCCCGGGGTCGTCCTCCACGAGGCTGATCGCCTTCGCAAGCGTGGCGGAAGCCGGTCCGCCCGGGTCCGGCGAGGGTCTGAGTGGCAACCCGCGGGCCCGCTCCAGGAGCGGCACGGCGTCCTCGAGGCGGCCCTGGAGCAGGTAGAGAAGGCCGAGGCGCCCCAGGCCGCTCGGCGACTCCGGCAGGAGCTCAAGACACTTCCGCAAGGCCCTTTCCGCTTCGCCGTACCGGGCGCGGACCGACAGGAGCGTGCCCAGGTTGAAGTGAGGAATGGGGTTGTCGGGTCGCAGCTCGATGGCTCGCTGCAGGTGCGCCTCGGCTTCGTCCAGGCGGGACTGGCCCAGCTCGGTGCCGGTGATCGCGGAGCCCAGGTTCCCGTGGCAGAGCGCGCAGGCCGGATCCATCTCCACCGCCCATCTCCAGAGCGTCTCCGAATCGCGCCAGACGTGGGTTTGAGTCCAGGCGCCGAGGCCCAGGGTCACGACGATCAGCGTCGCGCCCCCCGCGAGGGCGGACCCGGTCGCGGCCGACACGCGGCCTCGTGCTCGGAGTCGCAGCACCCCGAGGACGCCCCCGCCGGCCAGCACCGCGAACCCGATCCCGGAGAGATAGCTGTAGCGGTCGTTGACGAGCTGGCTGCCCGCATGCACCACGCCGCTGACCGGCAGCACCATCAGCGCCGAATACGTCCACGCCGCGAGGGCCCAGGGCCGTCGGGCACGCGCGAGGACGAGGGCCGCGGTCACTCCGACGAGGCCCAGGAGCGCGGCAAGAAAGGGCCAGGCCGTGAGGTCGACCCGGGCGGGGAGCTCGTACATCGGGGAGAGACGGATCGGCAGGAGGAACTTGATCGGATAGAAGATGAGGCTGTACGCCACCATGCCGACGCGCGCGGCCCCTCCGTACGTATCGTACGAGGTCACGGCGGTGCCACGGGGCAGGGCGATCAGCGCCACGACCGCCGCCGCGGCGGCCAGGGCCGCGTACGGGAGCTTCTCGAGGGCCAGGCGCCTCCACCCGACGTCCCGTCGCCGGAGCGGATAGAGGTCCAGCAGCAGCAGGACCGCGGGCAGGGGCATGGCGGCCGCCTTGGACAGGAGGGCCGTGGCGAAAGCGGCCAGGGACAGCGCCCGCCAGGTCGGCCGCAGATCACCGCCGCGCTCGAGGCCCTTGAGGTACGCCAGCACGGCGAGGAGGAAGAACAGCCCACAGAGCACGTCACGCCGCTCGGTGATCCACGCCACCGACTCGACGCGGAGCGGGTGGACGCCCCACACGAGGGCCGCGAAGGCACCCGCTCCGACGACGGAGCCACCGGCGTGTCCCCGCTGGGAGCCGCCGTCCCGGGCGGCCGCGAGGAGCCGCCGGGCGATCAGATACACGAGCGTCGCGTTGGCGGCGTGCAGAATCAGGTTCCCCGCGTGGTACCCCCAGGGACTCATGCCGCCCAGCGCGTAGTTCAGCCCGAAGCTCAGCCACGTCACCGGGATGTAGTGGCCCATGAGCGTCGCGCTGAACATCCACTTGATCTGTGCCCAGCCCAGGCCCCGGAAGTGGGGGTTGGCCACGAAGTTGATCGAGTCGTCCCAGTTGAGGAAGTCCCCGCGCAGCGCCGGAAGGAACGCCGCCCCGGTGATGAGGAAGACCAGCGAGGGAACGAGGCCGAGCCGCCCGGGCCACCTCATGGCCGCGGGGACTGGCGGGATTCGGGGGCGGCTTCCCGCGATGCGGCGGAGAGAGTGCGCATCTCGGCCAGCACCGTATCGGCCTCGCCACCGCGCCCCTGCGCCTGCAACGCCTGGGCCTGGCCTTCGAGGGCCTGGATCAGATAGCGCCGCAGGTCCGGCGCATCGGGCTTCCGGACGAACGCGCTCCGGAGGAGCGGCACCGCCGCCTCGTAACGACGCTCCAGCAGGTACACGAGGCCGAGGCGCTCGGGCCCGGAGGCGGACCAGGGGGCGCGCTCCATGTAGCTGCGCAGCGGCGCCTCGGCCTCGGCGTACCGACCCTGGAGCACGAGGGCCGTCCCGAGATTGTAGTAGGCGTCGGGGAGGTCCGGTCGCAAGGCGATCGCGCGGCGGAACAGCCCCTCGGCCTCGACGACCCGCGTTTGCCCTCCCGGGCCGCCGAGCGCGCTCTCCCCCAGCTTGCCGTGGCAGACGCTGCAGTCCGGGTCGAGCTCCACCGCCCACCGCCACAGGGTCTCCGATTCTCTCCAGACCTGGCCATAGCTCCACGAGGTGATGCCGAGGCCCAGGAGCGCGATGAGGGCCGCGGCGGTGGCCGATCGCCCCATGATGCGGGTCAGGATCCCGCGCCGGACGAGACGAATCACGCCGAGCGCGGCGCCGCCCACGAGTACGGCCAGACCCATGCCCGAGAGGTAGGTGTAGCGGTCGGGGGCCAGATCGGCGCCCTGCCGCACGACCGCGCTCGTCGGAGCCAGCATGAGCACCGAGAACAGCCAGGCGGCCAGGCCGCCCGGCCACCGCCCGCGGAGCCCGATCAGCACCGCGGTGACGAGCACCACGCCGGCCAGGGCCAGAGCGAACCTGGGCTCGAGCGGGCTGATCCGGACCGGCATCTCGTAGAGCGGCGATAGCGAGGCCGGCCAGATCGCGCGGAACGGGCGATGAGGAAGCTGTGGGCCGCCGCGGCGAGCCGGGCGAGGCCCCCGTGCTCTGAGATCTGGGTGAGGACCGCCCCGTGGCGGACCCCGTAGATGACGCCTCCCACTCCCGCGAGCGTCACGAGCAGCAACGGGATCTTCTCGCGCACCAGGGGCCACACCCCGAGCCGGCGGAGGCGTCGGAGCGGGTAGACGTCGAGAAGCAGCAGCGCGCCGGCGAACGGCAGCGCGGCCCCCTTGGACAGCAGGGCGGCCGCGAGCGTGATGGCGGCCACGAGGATGAGGCCGCGACGGGCGGGCCCCGCGGTCTCGACCGCGCGCAGATAGGTCCACGCCGTGAGGAGCACGAAGAAGGCGCAGAGCAGGTCGGCCCGGCCGCTGATCCAGGCCACCGGCTCGACCCGGAGCGGATGAACGCCGAAGGCCAGCGCGGCGACCGCGGCGGCCGCGCAAAAATCGTGTCCGCGTCGCCCCGCCTGAGCGCCATCCGCGCTCGCGGCGGCGAGGAGGCGCCGGGCCACGAAGTAGAAGAGGAGGGCATTGGCGGCGTGCACCAGCACGTTGACGAGGTGATAGCCCCAGGGGTCCGTCCCGCCGAGCGCCCAGTTGAGGCTCCAGGTGAGCCGGGTCAGCGGGATGTAGTGGCCGAAGGACACGCTCGTGAACGCCCAGCGGAGCTGCTCGCGGCCGAGCCCGCGATAGGCCGGATTGTCCAGGAAGTTCACGTTGTCGTCCCAGTTGAGGAACGAGCCGGACAGGGTCGGCATGAAGACCGCCGCGGTCAGACCGGCGACAGCGAGCGGAGCCAGCCCGCGGCGGATCATCGGAGCTTGGGCGGTCGGCCGGGGTCGGATCGGAACTGCGCGAGCAGCCGCTCGGCCTCCGCGTCACCGGGCCGGAGCGCGGCCGCCCGCTCCAGGTGGATCCCCGCCGCGTCGCGCCCTCCTTGCTCCCAGAGCAGGAGGCCCAGACCGCGGTGGAGCTCGGGATCCTCCGGAATCAGGCCCAACGCCTCCCGAAAGAGGTCCTCCGCCTCGCGGAGGCGGCCCGCACGGGTTCGTACGATTCCCTCGTTGCGTAGCGTCAGACCCAGATGGGCGCGAAGGCCTGGATGCTCGGGTGCCTTCACGAACGCGGCGCGCAGCAGCGGGAGGGCGTCCGCGTTCCGCCCGCTTCGCGCGTACAGGATCCCCAGGTTGACCAACGGCGTGACACGGCCGGGAGCCAGCCCGATCGCCCGGCGGAACGCCGCCTCCGCTTCGTGGTCCGCGTGCCGCTGGGCCAGCACGACGCCCAGCGTGTTGTAGGAGCTATCGTAGGTCGGGTTGATGGTCAGAGCGTGCCGGGCCAATTGCTCCGCTTCACGGAGCCGCGCGGCATTGTCGGAGTGGCTGAGGAGCGCCGCGAGGTTGTCGGCGCAGATCGAGCAGCGGGGATTCGCCTCCACGCCCCAGCGCCACAAGGATTCCGTGTCCAGCCAGACACGGCTCTGCTGCCAGGTCCCGTTTCCCAGGGCCACCACCACGAGCGCCGTGGCCGCGAGGGCCCCTGCCGCCACCGGGCGGCTCACGCGCCGATCCGCGGTTGCCCGCAAGATCCAGGCGATCGCGCCCCCGGCCAGGAGCGCGAAACCGAGCCCCGACAGGTAACTGTAGCGATCGTGAGCCAGCTGGAAGCCGGCGTGCACGACCCCACTGATCGGCAGGAGCATCACCGCGGAGTACACCCAGGCGGCCAGGGCACCGGGCGACCGCTTCCGCAGGAGGACGAGCAAGGTGGTGACCGCGACGAGCCCGATGACCGGGAGCAGGAATCTCGGCGAGAGCGGGTCGATCCGGGCGGGCAGCTCGTACATGGGCGACAGACCGACCGGCCAGACCCACGCGGAGGGATAGAACCAGAAGCTATAGGCCACCATCGCCAGGCGGGCTTCCGGGCCGTAGGCGACGTACGGCGTGATGCGAAGCCCGGACAGTCGCAGCGCGACCAGCGCCCCCGCCGCGCCGGCCAGGGCCAGCACCCAGTACGCGGCCTTCTCGGCCAGCAGCCGCCGCCACGTGGAGGCGCCGCGCCGGAGCGGGTAGACGTCGAGCAGCACGAGCACGGCGGGCAAGGTCATCACCGATGCCTTGGACAGGAGTCCCCCCGCGAACAACAAGAGGGAGTACCTCCGCCACCGGGGCTCGATACGATCGCCCGCCTCCACGCCCCGCAGGTAGGCGAGGAGCGCGCCGAGGAAGAAGAGCCCGCTGAGCACGTCGCGCCGCTCGGTGATCCACGCCACTGACTCGACGCGAAGCGGGTGCACCGCGAACACGAGAGCCGCGGTCGCCGCGCCGGCGGCCAGGAGCGCATCCCGGCGGGCCGCCTGTCGTCCGTTGTCGCGGGCGGCCGCGAGCAGGCGCCGTGCGACGAAATAGAAGAGCGTCGCGTTCGCACCGTGGAGGAGCAGGTTGACCAGGTGATAGCCCCACGGATTCATGCCACCCGCCACGTAGTTCCCGGAGAGGGTGAGCCACGTGATCGGAATATAGTGCCCCATCCGGACATTGCTGAACGCCCACCGGATCTGCGGCCACCCGAGCCCACGGTACGACTCGTTCGCGAGGAAGTTGACGTCGTCGTCCCAGGTGAGGAACGCGCCGCCGAGCGCGGGCAGGAACGCCACGACGCTCAGAATGCCGATCAGGACCGGGAGCAAGCGACGCATGCGAGCCCTAGCGATCCGGGCGGGGCCGGGGCGCGGTGGGGCCCAGGCGCCCGAGGAGAGCCTGCGTCGCGGCCTCGGGATCCGGCGCGGCGCACAGGGCGGAGATCACCGCGACCGCGTCCGCGCCCGCGGCGAGCACCGCGGCCGCATTGTCCGCGGTGATGCCCCCGATGCCCACAAGGGGAACCGTGACTTCCGGCCGTACTCGGCGGATCAGCTCCGGCCCCACGAGCTGGAACCCGGTCTTCGTGGTGGTCGGGTAGATGCTGCCCACCGCGACATAGTCGGCGCCGTCGGCCACCGCGCGCCGCGCCTGCTCGGGGTCGTGCGTCGACACCCCCAGGATCATCCCCGGCCGCAGGATCTGACGCGCCCGCCGCGCCGGGAGATCGTCCTGGCCCACGTGGAGCCCGTCGGCGCCCGCGGCCAGGGCGAGGTCGGCTCGGTCGTTCACGATGAAGAGGGCGCCGACCTCGCGGCATCGCCGCGCCAGCCGTCGGGCCAGGGGCAGGAGCTCGGCAAGGGGCATGGTCTTCTCGCGGAGCTGCACGAGCCGGCCGCCGCCGCCCAGCACCGCGTCGAGCAGGGCGGGCAGGTCGCGGCCTCGAGAGACGGATCGGTCGAGGATCGCGTACAGCGGCGAGGGCAGCCGCACCGCGCCGCCCTTAGAGATGCTGCTCGAGCCGGGCCAGCGTTGACCCGCCCGCCACGAACGCCGGGTCGGCCAGCAGCTTCAGATGGTAGGGGATCGTCGTCTTGATGCCCTCGACCACCGTCTCGTGGAGCGCCCGCTGCATGCGCGCGATCGCCTCGGCGCGGTCGCGGCCGTGGACGATGATCTTGGCGATGAGCGAGTCGTAGTAGGGCGGCACCACGTAGCCGGTCATCATGTGGCTGTCCACGCGGACGCCGGGCCCGCCCGGGGCGATCCAGGCGGTCACGCGCCCGGGGGAGGGAATGAAGTGCTCGGGATCCTCCGCGTTGATCCGGCACTCGATGGCGTGGCCGGTGAAGGTCACCGCGTTCTGCTTGTAACCGAGCGCCTCCCCGGAGGCGATCCGGATCTGCTCGCGCACGATGTCGATACCGGTGATCATCTCGGTCACCGGGTGCTCGACCTGGATGCGGGTGTTCATCTCGATGAAGAAGAACTGCCCCTCCCGGTCCACCAGGAACTCCACCGTGCCCGCCGAGACGTAGTTGACCGAGTTCGCCACCGCGAGGGCCGACTTGTGGAGGCCGGCCCGGGTCTCCGGCGGGAGCGCGGGCGCGGGACCCTCCTCGAGGAGCTTCTGGTGGCGGCGCTGCACCGAGCAATCGCGCTCGCCCAGGTGCAGGCGCATGCCGTTCTTGTCGCCGAGCACCTGCACTTCGACGTGCCGCGCGTCTTCCACGAACTTCTCGAGGTAGAGCTCGGAGGATCCGAACGCGGCGCCGGCCTCGGCCTGGCACGTCGTGTAGGCGCGGGCCAGCGCCTCCCGCTCGCGCACGATGCGCATGCCGCGTCCCCCGCCTCCCGCCGCCGCCTTGACGATGACCGGATAGCCCATCGAGTCCGCGAGGGCCTGCGCCTCGTCCACGCCGGCCAGCGGTCCCTCGCTACCCGGGACCACCGGCGCGCCCGCGTGCTTGGCCATTTCCCGGGCCTGGGCCTTGTCGCCCATGAGGCGGATGGCCTCGGGAGACGGGCCGATGAAGGTGATGCCGCACGCGCGGCAGATCTCCGCGAAGGCGGAGTTCTCGGCCAGGAGCCCGTAGCCGGGATGGATGGCTTCGCTGTCGGTGATCGCGGCCGCCGAGATGATGCTCGGGACATTGAGGTAGCTCAGGCGCGCCTCGGGCGGCCCGATGCAGACCGACTCGTCGGCCAGCCGCACCGGCAGGGAGTCCGCGTCGGCGGTGGAGTGCGCGATCACGGTGCGGATTCCCATCTCGCGGCACGCCCGGATGACCCGGAGCGCGATCTCGCCCCGGTTGGCGATGAGGATCTTGTGGAACATCAGCCGAGGGTCAGCGCAGCGGGTCCACCAGGAAGAGCGGCTGTCCGAACTCGACGGGCTGGCCGTTCTCGACGACGACCTTGGCGATGCGGCCCGCCACCTTGGACTCGATCTCGTTCATCAGCTTCATCGCCTCGACGATGCAGACGATCTGCCCCTCCTTGACCACGTCGCCCTCGGTCACGAACGGCGGGGCATCGGGCTTGGGGGCGCGATAGAACGTGCCGACCATCGGCGCCTCCACCGTCAGGAGATGCGCGGTGGACTCCACGCTCTCCGCGGCGAGCTGCGGGAGCGGTGCCGCGGTCGCGGGCGCGGCCTCGACCCGAGGTCCGGCGGCGGCGGGCGGGTGCTCCCGGACGATGCGGATCCGGGTGCCCGCGCTCTCCACCTCGAGCTCGGCCAGGTTGTGGCGCACCGCCAGCTCGACCACCTGATCGATGCTGAAGGGCGCGGCGGGGTCCGCGGGGCCTCGGGCCGATCGCCGGCTGGCCACGCTAACCCGCCGTCGCCACGCGGCCGAGGTAATCGCCGCTGCGCGTATCGACCTTCACCACGTCGCCTTCGTTGAGGAAGAGCGGCACCTGCACCACCGCGCCGGTCTCGAGGGTGGCGGGCTTGGAGCCGCCGGAGGCGGTGTCGCCCCGGATGCCGGGATCCGTCTTGGCGATCCGCAGCTCGATGAAGTTCGGCAGCTCCACCGTGACCGGGCTCGCGTCGATGAACAGGATCTCCACCTCGGTGTTCTCCTTGAGGAAGTCGCGCGCGTCGCCGACCTCCTCGGCGGACAGGGAGATCTGGTCGTACGTGTCGAGATCCATGAAGTGGTACCGGTCGTCCTTGTACAGGAACTGCATCCGCTTCTCTTCGAAGTCGACGAGCTCGACCTTCTCGCCCGCCCGGAAGGTGTTGTCGATCACCCGCCCGAGCTTCATGTGCTTGAGCTTGGTGCGCACGAACGCGCCGCCCTTGCCCGGCTTGACGTGCTGGAAGTCGACGATCGTGTACGGGGCACCGTCGAAGAGGATCTTCAGCCCCTTCTTGAACTCGGCCGTGGACACTACCATGCGGTCAGGACCCTTTCCGTCGTTGCGTCTTGAGGCGGAGCGCCTCCTCGAGGCCCTCCCGCGCCCGCGCATGGCCCAGGTCGCGGCCGAGCAGACGCAAGAAGATCTGCGCCGCTTCGTCGACCAGGCCCTGCTCGAGGCAGAGCATGCCGAAGCTCAAGGTGGCGAAGGTGTCGTCGGTCAACAGTTGCTTGAGTGCGGAGCCCTCCGGGACCGTTCCGCCCGCGCCCAGCACGTCCAGGAGCGCCCGCGACTCACGGTCGCCCGGGTCCAGGCGCACCGCGTGCTCCAGGTGGCCGACCGCATCCCCGAGAGCGCCGGCCCGACGATACAGGTCGCCGGCCAGCCGGTGCGCCTGCGCCTCGTGTGGGCTGGTCTCGAGGATGGCGTGGACTTCGCTCAGGGCTCCGTCCGGATCGCCGTCGTCCAGCAAGGCCTTGGCCAGGATCAGGCGTGCCGTGACGTACTGGGGGAATCGCTCGAGGCCCCCGCGGCAGAGCCGGATGGCGTCGCGGATCCGACCCGTCTTGCGATAGGCGTCGGCCAGCGGCGCGAACGCCAGTGACGTGGGATCCTTGGCCAGGCGGTCCTCGTATCGACGGATCGCATTCAGGGTAGCCGGATCATCGGGCGTCAGGGTCCCGCCGAGCGGAGAGACCGGGTTAACCATCCACTTCCTGTTATACGCGGCAGGCCTTGCGGAGTCAATCATTTCAGCACCCTGCGCCGACTTTCCCTTGGCCGGAATATTCCGATATGGGAGATTGAAGGTGATGGACTCGGCTCCGACGAACGGTCCACGGTCCAGGCTGCGCTGGGTCATTCCAGCTCTGCTGCCTCTGGTGGTGGCGGCGGTATTCCCCTTGGCGGTCTTCGGCAAGTTCCAATGGGACGACTACCCCCTGCTGGTAGACAACTCGGCGTATCGTGGCCTCGCCTGGTCGAACCTTCGGTGGATGTTCTCGACAAATCTCATGGGCCACTACATGCCCGTGACCTGGATTACCTACGCCCTGGACTACCTTCTCTGGGGACTCGATCCGTTCGGCTACCATCTCACCAATCTCGCCCTGCATGCCGCAAACACGGCATTGGTCTACGTCATCGCGCTTCGCCTCTTCCGCGCGGTCTGGGCCATCCCCGAGGGAGCGAACCCAGATCGTCTGCGGATTGGCGCCGCTCTCACGGCGCTTCTCTTCGGGGTCCATCCCCTGAGGGTCGAGTCGGTCGTGTGGATTACGGAGCGACTCGATCTGATCTGTGGCTTCTTTTACCTGCTGGCGGTTCTGATGTACCTGCGGAGTGTCGAAGCGGAGTCGACCGATGTCGGGCAGTCGCGACGATACTACTGGGCCGCGGTGGGCATGTTCGTGCTTGCGCTGCTATCGAAGTCCATGGCGGTCACGCTCCCGGTGGTTCTCCTGGTCCTCGACGTCTATCCGCTCCGCCGTCTTCGACCCGGGGTCCGCGGCTGGGCGACCCCTGGACCGTGGCGAATCTGGCGGGAGAAGGTGCCCTTCGTGCTCGCGGGGACGGTCGTCAGTATCGTGGCGTTTCGGGCGCTCCTGAGCTTTGCCCCGGCGACGTCGTGGGACCGTCTCGGTCTACTGGAGCGGGTTGCGGTTTCCGCGTATTCGCTCGCGTTCTACCTGGGGAAGACACTGCTTCCGCTGGGGCTATCGCCCCTCTACGAACTTTTCCTGCCGGTTCGCCCCTTCGATTGGCGCTTTCTCCTCAGTGGCGGAGTCGTTCTCCTCATCACCGGAGTAGCCTTCGCCTTGAGACCGCGATGGCCCGGCCTCCTCGCGGTCTGGGTCAGCTACGGTGTGATGTTGCTGCCGGTGACCGGAATCTTTCACAAGGGCCATCAGATCGTGGCCGATCGGTACAGCTACCTGCCGGGTATCGGCTGGACCTTGCTCGCGGGCGGCGCGGTGGTGCTCCTGTTGCGAAGGTGCCGGAGTGCGCGGTCCGGTCGCCATGCCCTGGCGGTCATCGTCGTTTTCTCGACCATTCCGTTGCTGGCGTTCGCGACGTGGAGACAGGTGGGGATCTGGCAAGACGGCGTGACTCTATGGCGTCATGCCGTCCGGCTTGATCCCGCGTCGCCCATTGCGGCGGCCAACCTCGGGTGGGAGCTTCGCGCTCGAGGGGATCTCGCCGAGGCGGTCGAGCAGTGTGAGCGCGCCCTCCTTCTCAGGCCTGACTACGCGGACGCGCACCTGAACCTCGGGCTCGCGAGGGTCGCCCAGGGCAGGGCCGCCGAGGCGGAACCGCATCTTCGTCGAGCGCTGGAGATCACGCCCCGATCCACCGCGGCTCAATCCGCCCTCGGCTCGCTTCTGGAAACGGAGGGGCGCGTGGACGAGGCCATCGCCCACTTCCACCAGGCCCTCCAGATCAGCCCGCGCTCGGCCAAAGCGCACAATAACCTCGGGGTGGCCCTGGCGCGGAGCGGACGGACCGGAGAGGCGCTGGCCGCGTTCTCCGAAGCGGTTCGCCTCGATCCTAACTTCGGCCAGGCGCAGAACAATCTAGGCCTGGCCTTGGCCCACGTGGGCCGACTGACCGAGGCCCGGGATCACTTTCTGGCCGCGATCCGGTCAGAGCCCGGGTTCCAGGAGGCGCAGCGGAATCTCGCACACACGCGGCGCCTCTTGGGACGGTAGGGAGAGGTGCTCTAGACGAGCTCCTTCAGAACTTCGAGCACCGCTTCCCTCGGCACGTCGGACAACAGGCGGAATGAGCCGATTTCGGGAGCGAAGACGAAGGAGATCCGTCCGTCTCGGCTCTTCTTGTCACGCGACAATGCTTCGACCGCGGCAGTCGGTTCGACCCGGATCCCGGCAACCGGTAGCCCGACCGCGGCGAGCAGGGACAGCTGGCGCTTCGTCGCGGCCGAGCTGCCGATCCCCAGGCGCTCGGCCAGCCGAGCCTCCGCCGCGATGCCGAGCGACACCGCCTCGCCGTGGGTCCAAACTTGAAACCCAGTGGCGGCCTCGAGGGCATGACCAACGGTATGGCCGTAGTTCAGCACCCAGCGCAGCTCGGCCTCCTGTTCATCCCGCTCCACGATCCCGGCTTTGAGCCGACAGGATCCGGCCACCACCCGCTCGAGCGTCATCAGATCACGACCGAGTATCGCCGGAACGTTGACCTCGAGGTCATCGAAGTAACGGGCATCGAGCACGATCCCGTGCTTGATGATCTCCGCCAGCCCGGAGCGGAACTCCCGGTCCGGCAGGGTCGTGAGGACGAGCGGGTCCACGATCACGAGCCGCGGCTGATGAAACGCGCCGATCAGGTTCTTGGCCCGGGGATGGTCTATGGCAGTCTTTCCACCGATGGAGGCATCGACCTGCGCCAGCAGCGTCGTCGGTACCTGGACGAAGTTCATCCCGCGCATGTAGGTCGCGGCGACGAAACCGGCGAGATCGCCCACCGCGCCGCCGCCCAGGGCCACCACCGTCGCCGTCCGGTCACACCCGGCGTCGAGGAGCTGGTTCCACACCTCCCGGGCCGTCTCGAGCCCCTTGGCCTGCTCCCCCTCCGGAACCGAGACGCGGATCACCTCGAAGCCCGCGGCCCGGAGGCTCTCGGCCACGGGCTCGCCGTGCAGCCGTGTGACTGGGGGGTCGCTCACGAGTACCGCCTTGCGTCCCACCCGGAGCTTGGCGAGCTCCGCCCCGACCTTGCCAAGCGCCCCCGAGGCGACATGGATCCGGTACGAGCGCGAACCGAGATTGACGGGTATGTCGGTCATGGTTCCCGGGCCGGCGGGCCGCAACGAGCCGGACCCGCGCAAGCCTACCAGCTTTTGAGGTAGTCCAGGTATCCTTGATAGTTGCGGCGGATCTCGTCGATGCTGTCGCCGCCGAACTTCTCGAGAAACGCCTCGGCGAGCACGATGGCCATCATGGCCTCGCCCACCACGCCGGCGGCGGGCAGCGCGCAGACATCGCTGCGCTCCACCACGGCCTCCACCGCCTCGCGGCTATCCAGATCCACGGAGCGAAGGGGCTTGCGCAGGGTCGAGATCGGCTTCATGGCGGCCCGGACGACCACCGGCTGACCATTCGTCACTCCGCCCTCGAGACCGCCTGCGCTGTTGGAGCCTCGGTGGAAGCCGGCCTCCTTGTCGAAGAGGATCTCGTCGTGAACCTGGGACCCAGGACGGCGAGCGGCCTCGAACCCGAGGCCGATCTCGGCCCCCTTGATCGCGTGGATCGAGCAGAACGCGCGGGCGAGCTGCCCGTCGAGCTTCCGGTCCCACTGAACGTAGGAGCCCAGGCCGACCGGGCACCCCAGGGCCACCACCTCGAACACCCCACCGAGGGTGTCGCCCGCCGCCTTGGCCCGGTCGATGGCCTCGATCATGGCGGCTTCGGCGCCCGGATCCGCGCAGCGGACCTCGCTGGCCTCGGCGCGCCGGCGGACCTCCTCCCACGGGACCTCGAGGGCCCCGATCCGGACGCCGCCGATCTCGCTGACGTGGCTCAGGATCGTGATACCGAACTCATCCAGGAGCCGCTTGGCCACCCCCGCCACGGCCACCCGGGCCGCCGTCTCGCGTGCGCTCGAGCGCTCGAGCACGTTGCGGATGTCGCGATGGCCGTACTTCATGGCCCCGGCGAGGTCGGCATGCCCCGGCCGCGGCCGGGTCACCGTCTTGGGAGCCGCCCCGGCGGGGGGAGCCCCGACGGACATGGTGTGTTGCCAGTTCTCCCAATCCCGGTTGCGGATGGTCAGCGTGAGCGGGCTGCCGAGGGTGAGGCCCCACCGGACTCCGGCAGAGATGTGGGCTTGGTCCTGCTCGATCTTCATCCGGCCACCGCGGCCGTAGCCGCGCTGCCGCCGGGCGAGATCGCCGTTGATGTCGGCTTCGGTGAGGGCCAGCCCCGCCGGAAGCCCGTCGATGACGGCGGTCAGCGCCTCACCGTGGGACTCGCCGGCGGTGAGGAAGCGCAGCCGCCCGCCCACCTACCTTCCGGCCGCGGTCGGCGTGCCGTCCGTCTTCAGGATCGAGGGGGTCATGAAGACGACTAGCTCGCGGCCGGTCTCGAAATCTTCGCGCTGCTTGAACAGCCAGCCCAGGATCGGCACGTCGCCCATCAGCGGCACCTTGCGGATGGTCTTCTGCTGGACGTTCTGCGTGACGCCGCCGATGACCAGGCGGTCGCCTTCCCGGACGAGGACCTGCGTCTCCGCCTTGCGCCGGTTGATGATCGGCACGCTCACGCCGGCCGCCGGGCTGATGACGTCGCCCCGCGAGTTGTTCTCCACGATCACCGTCATCTTGACCTTGCGAATCTCCTGGCCGTCGATCCTCTCACGGATCACGGTCGGAGTCACCTCGAGCTTGAGCACGGCCTCCTTGAACTGGACCTGGGTACCGGCCGAGCTGACGGTGGCGTACGGGATCTCCTCACCGAGGGTGAAGGCCGCCTTGTTATTCTCCACCGTGACGATCTCGGGGTGGGCGAGCGTGCGGGTCTTCCCGAGCGTGGCCAGGGCCTGGAGCGCGAGGTTGATGTTGAACCGGGTGCCCACGATACCGAAGGCGATACCTCCCGCCGGGGTGGTGGTGGATGCGTTCGGCAGCAGCGAGAACGGCAGGTTCACGAGGTTGCCACCCGTGGACAGGCCCGTCGCGGTGGTGATCGGCAGCAGCGACGCCAGAGACAGATTGGGGTTGTTCGACGTGAGGCCGGACACGCCGGTTCCGGCTCGCGTCGTGTCGGTCGCCTGGAAGCCCTGGCCGATCACGGTGTTGCTGCCCGCGGTCCCGGCCAGGGCGCCGCCCCACTGGACGCCGATGGCCTCGAGCGAGTTGCGGTCCAGAATCTCCATCCGAGCCTCGATCTTGATCTGGGGCAGGGGCACGTCGAGCTGCTCCCGGATGAGCTTCTTGAGGCGCTCGAGGTCGGCCTCGTAGTGGCGAATGAAGATGCTGTTCGTCGCCTTGTTGGCCCGGACCGTGATGCCCTTGGCCAGCACGTCCTGGCTGACCGACTGCGCCGCGGGCTGCACCGGCGGCGGGAATGGGGCGTTGATCTGCGGCAGCCGCCCCAGCTCCGGATTGAGCGGCCCCGACCCGGAGGGGATCACGCTCGGGTTGGCCGGCACGCCCGGCACGAGCGGGGTGGCGGGCACCTGCACCCCCTCCGGCGGGATTCCGAGGATGCCCTGCAGGGTCTGCGCAACCTCGACGGGATCGGCGTAGGAGAGGCGGATGACCTCCTCACGCAGCGGCCCACGGGCCTGCGCTTCGGCAGCCGCGGCGTCCGCGGCGAGCTTCCTGGTGGCGAGCTCCGTCTCCTTGAGCTGAGCCTCGGCCAGCTTGGTGCGGGTCTCGATCTCCGCGTTCCGCTTGGCCCCCTCGACCCGGGCGAGGGCTTCCTTCTCCTTGGTCAGCTGCTCGATCGACACGATACGGATCACGCCGTCCCGCTCGACCTTCGCGAGGCCGCGCACCTCGAGGATCGTGTCCAGCGCCTGCTCCCAGGTCACGTTCTTGAGCGAGATCGACACGCGCCCCTTGACGTCGTCACCCGACACGATGTTCCGGCCACTCTCCGCGGCCAGGATGCGCAGCAGGTTGACCACGTCGGCGTCCTTGAAGTCCATGGAGATCAACTTCTCGCCGGTCGCCGGAGTCGAGGCGGC
>Ga0187892_10004380_pt1 | contig 23789 bp, 20 predicted proteins | sample MA1701073metaG_FD_139345 | JGI IMG/M metagenome (GOLD analysis project Ga0187892, IMG submission 139345) | Bio-ooze microbial communities from a basaltic lava cave in the Kipuka Kanohina Cave System on the Island of Hawaii, USA - MA170107-3 metaG ... | reverse complement strand
GTGACCGAATATTCATATCGCGTTCGCGCGTTTAATTCGGGCGGCCAATCGGCATATTCCAACGTGGCGACGGCCACGACGCTGCCGGTGCCGCCGGGCGCGCCGAGCAATTTGACGGCGACGGCGACCAGCATGACACAGGTCAATCTCGCCTGGACGGATAATGCCAGCAACGAAGACGGCTTCAAGATCGAGCGCAAGACCGGCGCGGCCGGGACATACGCGGAAATTGCGACGGTCGGCGCCAATGTGACGACGTTTGCGAATACCGCTTTGGCTTCGGAAGATTATTTCTATCGCGTGCGCGCCTTCAATGCCGGCGGCAATTCCGCTTACTCAAATGAAGTCAACGGGCCGCCTTTGCCCAAAGGGCCGGGCGCTTTGGCGGCAACGGTGATCAGCAGCAGCCAGATCGACATCGCCTGGGCTGACAGTTCAGGCAATGAAAGCGGCTTCAAGATCGACCGCAAAACCGGCAACGCCGGCACGTACGCGGAAATTGCGACGGTCGGCGCGAATGCGACGGGTTATTCGAGCACCGGCTTGAACGCGAACACGAAATATTTTTATCGCGTGCGGGCTTTCAATGCCAGCGGCAATTCCGGCTTTTCCAACGCCGCGGATGCCACGACGCTACCCAAGTCGCCGGCGGCGCCGACGACGTTGACCGCGGCCCCCGCGACCAATCTGCAAATCAATCTCGCATGGCAGGACAAGTCAGCCAATGAAACCGGCTTCAAGATCGAGCGCAAAACCGGCGCGGCCGGGACGTTTGCGGAAGTTGCGATGGTGGGCGTGAACGTGACGGCTTACGCCGACACCGGTTTGGCGCCGGTTACCGCATATTTTTATCAAATTCGCGCGTTCAACACCGGCGGCGCTTCGGCTTATTCCAATGAAGCGAACGCCACGACGTTGAACACTCCGCCGGCAGCGCCGGGCAGCTTGGCGGCGACGACGATCAGCAAAACCCAGATCGACCTGGCTTGGACGGACAATTCCGATAACGAAGACGGCTTCAAAGTCGAACGCAAAACCGGCGCGGCCGGAACCTATGCGCAAATCATCGCGCTGGGCGCGGGCGTGACGAGTTTTTCGGATATCGGTTTGACCCAGGGCACGCAATACTTTTATCGGGTTCGCGCCCATAACAACGGCGGCCATTCGGCTTTTTCAAACGTGGCCAACGCCACCACGATACCGGATGCGCCGGCCAAGCCGGGCAATTTGATCGCGACGCCGGTGAGCAATGTGAAAATCGTTCTCACCTGGGCGGACAGCTCGAATAATGAAAGCAGTTTCAGAATCGAGCGCAAAACCACCGGCGGCACCTATGCGGAAATTGCTTCGGTTGGCGCGAACGCGACGAGCCACGCCGACTCGGGTTTGACCGCGAACACGACGTATTTCTATCGCATACGCGCGCATAACCTCGGCGGCTTTTCAAGTTATGCCACCGAAACGAACGCCACGACGCTGCCGAATCCGCCGGCGGCGCCGAGCAGCTTGACCGCCGCGGCGGCGAGCATCAGCAAGATTGATTTGGCCTGGGCGGATAATTCCAATGATGAAGACGGTTTCAAGATCGAGCGCAAGGCCGGCGCTGCCGGAACGTATGCGCAAATTGCGACGGTCGGCGCCAACGTGACGGCTTATTCCGACCTCGGTTTGGCCTCCGGCGATTATTTCTATCGCCTCCGGGCTTACAATGCCGGCGGCAATTCCGCGTATTCAAATGAAGCGAACACCCCGACCCTGCCGAAAGCGCCGGGCGGCTTGACCGCGACGGTGGTAAGCCAGACGAAGGTCAATCTGGCGTGGGCTGACAGCTCGAACAACGAAAGCAGTTTCAAGATCGAGCGCAAAACCGGGGCTGCCGGCACGTATGCGCAAATTGCAACGACCGGGCCGAACGTGACGAGCCTTGTCGATTCGAGTTTGACGGCGGGCACGGCGTATTTCTATCGCGTGCGCGCCTCCAACGCCGGCGGCAATTCGGGTTATTCCAACGAGGCGAATCCTACGACGCTGCCGAATCCACCGGCCGCGCCGACCGCCTTGACGGCCACGCCGGTGAGCCAGACCAAGATTAACCTGGCTTGGACGGATAATTCCAACAACGAAACCGGCTTCAAAGTCGAGCGTAAAACCGGCGCCGCCGGGACGTATGCGGAAATCGGCACGGTCGCCGCTAACGTGAAGGTTTTCGCTGATTCGAACCTGACCGGGAGTACGGCGTATTTTTACCGCGTGCGAGGCCTCAACACCGGCGGCTTTTCAACCTACTCGAACGAAGCGAATACCACGACCTTGCCGAATCCGCCGGCATCGGCGCCGTCGAGCTTGACCACCACCGTCGTCGGCAGCAATCAGGTCAATCTGGCTTGGACCGACAACTCCAACGACGAGGACGGTTTCAAGATCGAGCGCAAAGACGGCGCCACCGGCACGTTCACGCAGGTTGCGACGGTCGGGTCGAATCTCACCAGCTTCTCCAACACCGGTTTGACCGACGGCGTGACGTACTTCTATCGCGTTCGCGCCTTCAATACCGGCGGCAACTCCGGCTATTCCAATGAATCCAGCGCGACGCCGTCGAGCGGCTCCAATTTCGCGCTGAATAAACCGGCCACCGCTTCCACCACCGACACCTCGAGCGTCACCAGCCGCGGGGTGGACGGCAGCTTGACCACCTTCTGGCGCAGCGGTACGGTCAATGCCGCGACGGCCATCCAATGGTTCCGGGTGGAATTGCATCCGAGTATTCCGATTACCATTGGCCGCGTCGTCATCAATTGGTATCAAACTTATTTCGCCAATGAATTTGAGGTGCAGGTCTCGAATGACGGCACGAACTGGACGACGGTTCACACCAACAACGCCGGCGCCGCCGGAACTCAGACGGCGACGTTTACGTCGGTGGCGGCTCGTTACGTTCGCTTGTACATGAAGAAAAACAACAAATCGAACTATCGCGTCGCGGATTTGGAAGTTTACGGCGGTGTGACCAAGGCTGCCGATCAGACCGCGCAGAGCGAGGTGATCGTGCCGGAGACCATTGCGCTGGCGCAAAACTATCCGAACCCCTTCAATCCTTCCACAACGATCTCGTATTCGTTGCCGGAAGCCGGGCAGGTGACGCTGAAAGTGATCAACATGGCCGGCCAGGAAGTCGCCACCCTGGTGGAAGGTTATCAAGATCGCGGCGTTCATAGCGTGAAATTCCACGCGCGAAAACTGCCGAGCGGCACTTACTACGCGGTTTTGAAGGCGGGCAATGTGACGCAAACGCGGCGGATGGTGCTGGCGAAGTAAAAGTCCGAGGTCCGAAGTCCGAGGCCGGAGATTCGCCGTATCATTCAGTAAAGAGCCTATGCTCTAAAATAAATTGGCCGGTCGCCGATGATTTTTGCGGCGGCCGGCCAATGATTTGCCGGGGAAATTTATTTGAGATGAAAAAGGGCAGGTCGATTACACGGCCTGCCCTTTTGTTTTAATTTCGGGATAATTCCGGCATGAAACAAACACGCATTGATTCCGGGGAGGGGTCGGAGTAAACGTAGACCTGCCGGTTTTCGTCAAAGCTCCAACCATCGAGCGGAAAGCCTTTCTGCCGCCGGGTGTAAAGAATAATTCCCGGTTTGGCCCACCAGCGCGGCGCCCCGGCGTTCGACAGCGATTTCTGCAGAAAAATAAGCGACCACCGCAGCCGCAGCACCAGCCACGAGGCGATGAATAAAAGCCGGCTTTTTTGTTTCATCATAATTGCTTTGAAAATTATTGGCCGGTCACTCGAAGTGACCGGCCAATTTTACTAAGAAACAATTCACTGCTTGCAATGTACGGTGAAATTTTGACGAATGCAAGTTGCATTATTCGAAAATTGTGTTATATTCCTTTTGGTTGTAGATTGGCAGTGATTGTATAAAGTCGCAGCGATGAAGGAAGAAGAATGTCATTCCGTAGGGATTTTTTTGAAGCAGACTGCGTCCGTCGGATTTCTCGCTGCGCTCGAAATGACAAATTTTAACTTAACATTGTCGAGCTAATTCAACAAAGTTTACACTGATGAAAATTTCCGCCGTCGTCCCGTCCGTCTTGATGATTTTTCTCATGGCCTGTTGCGCAACGAATCAGAAAAAGTCCCAATCCGAAAAAATCGTGCAAGCCGCTGCCAATAAAAAATTTGATTGTCTCCCCGCTGATATCAAAGCGGATTACATCGTGTCGTATGGAGACAAAAATGTTTCCGTGCAGGAAAAGCTGATCGAGCTGAACGCGGATTGCGTCGACGGCAGGCTGGTCGACGGCAACAAGCGGGAAATCCGTTTTTTCAGAGTCGCCTGTTTCGGCAACCCGCCGTATAATTACGACGAGATTCGGCAGCACGAACGGGAAGAAATGGCCAGGCTCCGACAAGTTTACACCGTTGTCGTGATCCAGTGTAATCCCATGATTATGTGAGCAGCGTTTCGATTAGCGGATAAAAACTTCAACGCAACATGAAGATGCGCGAATTGACCTTGCCGCGGCTCGCGAAGCAAAAGCTGATTCGAATAAACCACGCGAAAACCTGCCAATGTTCCCCCAAGCATTTAAATTGCATGACGCCGAAAGAGTGGATGAAAGCGCAGCTCGGCGTCTGGCAGTTTCATTATGAAGGCCGCGACATTCGTGATAAAAAGCAGCACCCGGCGACGTTTCCCCTTTCTTTGGCAAAGAAGATCATTGAATTGTTCACGCATCAAGGCGAGCTGGTTATCGATCCATTCGTTGGAAGCGGCACGACGCTGCTGGCCGCGCAGGATCTCAACCGCAATGCGATTGGCTTCGATCTCAATCGCAGCTACACCCGGCTTTGCGAAAAACGGCTGGCGAGCGACGGCCATTCCAACGCCGCCGAGCAAATTGCGCTCACCGGCGATGCCATTGACATTGACGAATATCTTTCTCCCGAGACGATCAGCTTGATTTGGACGTCGCCGCCTTATGCGAATTTATTGAATAGAAAACGAAAAAATAAATCGCGCCGCAGCAACGAGCGCCAAAACGATCAGTACGGCAAGGTCGAGCAATATTCACAGGATCCGCGCGATCTTGGCACGATGTCTTTGGAAGCATACACCGCCGCCATAGGAGATATTTTCGAGCGTCTCTTGCCGCTTTTGAAACCGCAGGCGCATTGTGTGATCAATGTGCCTGATATGTGGTGGGAAAATCAACGAATCACCATTCACGTGTCGTTGATTCAAGAACTCCGGCGGCGGGGTTATGAGCTTCGCAACACCATCATCTGGGATCGCACGAATATCGTCAATCGCATCGGCATTTTCGGCTGGCCGTCAAATTATATTACCATGGGCGCGACTTTCGAATACCTGCTCGATTTCTGGCGTCCGCCAAACGTCTGAAAATCGCGAACGCCGTTCACGTCGCTGGCGAACAGAGTTCGCGCGCGTAGGTTCATGAGATTTTGAACTTATCTTCTCTCTTCTTCCTCTGTGAATTGGGTTCATCTTTGCATTTCATTATTTGCCCGCCCAAGCCTTTTCTCTTCGATGCGCCTGCTGAAATATCAATGACTTGGCGTTTGGCATTTTTTGTTTTTTTATTAAAAAGTGGCACAAGGTTTGTCTATTTTAGTGTCGTGCAACATTACTTTACTCAACGAGTGGGTGGGTCATGTTTTACGAACTGGGAATTCTTTTTAGGGTACACGACTTGATCCAAAGCGAGTCGAATTATCGCGCGGCGTCGTGGAAAGTTTTTATGCGGATTTTTGATCCGCAAAAGCTTGCCAACAGCACGTTGTACGAAGGGGAAATTCACGAAGCGCTGATGGATCAAGAAAAAGTTTTTTGCATTGCGGTTCAGACGTTCGATCCGCAAGTCATCATCGCCGTGAAGGCCGTTTTGCTTCACAGCCATGAACGCGGGCTGATGCCGCCAGAGCATCGCTTCGTGGAAGGCGAGGTCACCTTGCGATTTGCGCTGCATCTTCGGGCGCAAATCGATCAAGGCGGGCGGTTTCATTCTTGGGACAAGACGTATGTCCGGCAAGATCAGATGTTGTGTCACGAAACCGGATGGGGATTTGGGGAAACTGTACGCTCAACGTGCACGGCAACATGAGTAAGTTTCACCGAAATCAACCCAGCCACATGAACGACCGTGGTCAGATGAGTCTCCTGCAGAGGCGGTATTTGCCGGGCAGTGGGCCTGACTACGGGGGGAAGACAGGCCCGCTTCCCTAATCTGGTGGTCGAATACGTCGTTTTCGGCGTGATGAAAACATCGGTGAACAAGATTTTATTTTGGGAAATAAATACCGGGGGCGGGGTTTTAAAAAAGCGGGGATAAAACATCTTCGGACAGCCGGTCCGGTTGTGGGGGCATCAAATGATTTGCGAGGGGATAACCGGATCGGCTGTTGGGGACTCGGGGAAATTGATATCTTATATCTTGGCATGTGGGAACACAGTCTACTTCTATGCGTTTCAAGCCTACCGATGATGATCTGCTATTTATGCCTCATTCTTTTTCTTCGTGAAATGAAATTCCAAAAGTCGTAAAAATTTTCTTGGCAAAATACTGCCTTCATTGGTCATAACGATCATGCGGCAACACACAACGATCAGAATTAGCTGGAAGTACAATGAAACTGGCGGATGCCACAAAATCGAGCTGGTCCAGTTTCCATTTCCATCTCGGCAGTATTATTTTACGGTTTGACGGCAAGCCTTCTGCTAAAGCGCAAGACGCTTCATTAACCCAAGTTTGTGCCAAAATCTAGGTTAGCCCAAAAAAGTTCGTTGCAAAGAAGAAAGCTCGGATTTAGATTTGGACAAGGGTTCTTGGCAGGGAAGTAAAGTATCGTGAAGCACCAAACGATAACGTGGCTCGGTAGAAAGTGAAATATCGTGAGGCACCAAAAGATAGGGCGGCGCGATACGGCCAAACGATGTCTTAGTCTTCCCACCAACGGGGCGCGTTCATCATGCAACTAAAAATGGAGATTCGCTATGTCAGTTAATTACAGATGGTTCCCATCGTCACTCGAGAGACGTTTCTTTGCTACCTCGATCTTTATAGCGTCGCTTGCCCTGATTGTAACAACAGCGATCGCCGACGACGGAGACGTAATTAAAATAGAGAATGTGGAGGCCATCACTATTACATCTGATGGTAAGCATATCGTGACGGTGGGCAGTAATGGTAAGGTCAATTGGTATGACTTGAAGACGGGTAATCTCTTGACTGAAGTCGGCGCTACGGCCGTTGGCGGTTCTCGGGTGCGGGGGGACAAGGCCATTACTCCCGGAGGAGCGTCCGTCGTGATTGACTCGTACTGGTACACTGACAGCATCGTTCCTCCGTCGATTTGGAATCTTTCGGATGGAACTCGCCAACGTGATTTTCCCAACTTCGGGTGCCTAGTTCTCTCTGATGATGGACGTTTCGCGCTCGGATGGAAGGAGAAGAAGAAGGCGGTTTCCCGAGATTTGGCGGTTATAGATGTCGCCAGCGGGCGCATCATCTCGGTATTGCACGGAAGCTTGAATCAAGCGTTCGTAGTAGCAGCCGTATCGCCCGATGGGCAGTACGTTGCCACAGGTCACCACCAAGGCCTCGTTGCACTCTGGGACTTGCGATCAGGTTTGCTCGTGCGTCAGTTCGCGGACCTCGATCGGGAGATCTCTGTGATAGGCTTTTCGCCTGACGGTAAACGCTTAGTTGCCGGTATCGAAAGTAGTTCTAACTTTTTCGAAAGTAGGCCTACGTACTTGTGGATATATGAAACGTCAACCGGTTATCTGGATCAAAGCTTTACTGCCCAATCTCCCATAAATCGAAATAGTCGTAGACCTGATTATGAAGGTGGGCCCACCTCTTTCGCGTTTTCAATGGACGGCCACTGGCTTATTGTGGGCCATCATTACGGGCCAGTTATTATTTGGGATGTGTTCTCAGGTAACGTTGCAGGTCATTTAAGCGATTATGGCAATAGTAACGTCGGCCCTGTAACTCAAGTTGGCTTCTCGCCGGACACACATCACGCGTTCGCCAATCAAAGAAATGGGGGCGCTAGAATCTGGGACATCCGAGGCTTGTTTGTGAGGTATCTCTACGGCAGCGAGTTGGCAACTGCGGCTGCGCACTCGCCGCTTTTCGCACCCAAGGGAGAATTCGAGACGACAGAGCAGTTCGGTGAGCGTAAGGCTAAAGCAGCGGCTTTTGAATCAGACCAAGTCACACGCCTGATCGACCGCCTTGATCGGGATCTTGAGTCGCGCGCCAAGATGATTGCGAGCAAAGTTGCGGCCTCAGTCAAAGAAGTCCCACTGAAGATTCAAGCAGTAGGTTCGTATGACGCCGATAGGCAAGTCTTTCCAGTGACAATCGAGGGTATTACAGAAATCGTGTCCGTACCGCTGGAGGACGCGCCCAACTTCAAGGCGGAATACGCGGCTGCAAAGGTGGCTGCCATGAAACGCCTACAGCACGATCTCACACGCTGGGAGTATTTTAACGTTCGCATCAAACTTCCTTCCGCAAAAACTAGCGAATATGCGTTCGGCCGGCAAGAGTCTGATCAGCCGTCTCCCAAATTCACAGCACTCTCGGCACCTCCCAAACCGCTCCGTTCTACACCGCCTCCGAAGAAACTGCGATAATACGCAGATCCGAGCCGCCCAATGCGTGGTGCGGACGGGGCGACAGCTGCATGATTTTTAATTCCAAAGATTGTGAAGTCATCCCGCTGCTCACGCTCATGGGGCCTAAGTTTGGATAGTGAGGTCGGACGGTTTCTGGAAATCAAGTTCAGGAGTGTGGGATCGCTCGTCGGCTTTGTTTGTGCCCTCTTCGGCACTCAGTATTTAGATTCCGATCAGCCCAAGCAGGAACCAACATCTACACCCAAGTCGATGTCTCAGTTCGGACCAATAGACTGATCAATCAGCTTATTGCAACAGATAACTCAACCAGCGAAAGCTGGCAATGAATCAAAAAAAACTAAACACGAGGAGGAATGTTATGTCTATCCAAAATCAACCCCCAAAATTCTATAAGAACCCAACAACTGCCACGATATTGTCATTTTTCATTGCAGGGCTTGGGCAAATCTACAACGGCGAAATTGGCAAGGGAATTATTGTCATGATTCTCTATTTTATTTCGTTGGCGTTGATGTTTGCTGTTGTCGGCTTCATTACTACTCCAATACTCTGGATATGGGGAATGATAGATGCCAATAAGTCGGCTAAGAAGGTAAATGAACAAATTGCTGCTGCATAGCCGTACAGGCGTTGCGGCGCTAACGGCGTGATGCGGACGGCGCGACGGCGGCATGATTTTTAATACGAACGATTATGAAGTCGCGCCGCCGCACACGCGCGGTGTTATACTGGAGAGCGCGATCAGGCCCAGACGAATTTGCCTACTCTTATAACATCCCCTGCCGTTTTCTCACAAACCACTCCATTCCCAACACCAACAGCAAAACAAACAAGATGGGCGTTCGGCCCCAAAGTGAGAGGTCAGAAGTTTCGTAGCGTGACATTGGCGCCAACGACAATCGCGCAATAAAATTCTCCAGACTGTCGGCCGGGCCATACGCGCCGCCGGTGGCTTGCGCCATTTGCCGCAGCATCGGCTCGTTCAAGCGCGTGTTGAGAAACTCCAGGCTGAACGGCTCGACGGAGAAACGGCCGCCGTCCTCGCCGATCTTTTGCCCGCTCTGCTCGGCAACGCCGCGAAATTGATAGTCGCCGCCGCCGAGCACTTGCAGCGTGGCGCGATACAAACCATCGCCGATGTCTTGCAAGATCACGTCCTGCGAAAACTGCTCCGGCTTTCCAACCGAGGAAAGCTGCACCCGCACTTGCGCGCCCTCGCGCGGGCGATAATCCTCGTAATAAATTTGCGCGCTCAGCTCGATGGACTCGCCGCCGCGATAAATTTCCTTGTTGCTCGTGATTCGCACCAGCTTGGCGTCTTCAGCCGTGACCATCCAGCGCACGGCGTTGTGTATCAATGTTTCGTAGGCTTGCGGTGTTTTGCCGATGCCTTGCATGAGCAAATGCCAGCGCCAGATTCCATAAGCAAAAATAGCGACGGTTTTGCGCTGGGCGGATTTTTGCGCCAGCATCACCGGCATGCCTCCGGGCGTAGCCCCACTGCGCCCCGGGCCGGGCCGTCCTGCAGGCTGATTGTCAACCGAAGCCAAAACTTGGCTGCCACTCAAGGGCTGCAGATTGAACAGATTGCAAAAAACCGGCGGCAGCTCGCTCCACAAACGCCGGTTCTCTTCCGGCGTTTCCGCGAAACGCGTGAGCGGATGAGATAGTCCCGCCAAATCCGGCTGCACCGAGACCAGCCGTTCGCCGGTTACCAACGGCGTTGTTGCCAGCGGCAAAATGCTGCGAAATTGCCAGAGCGAGGCGAGATCGACGCCGGGGCCATTGAGAAAGAAAAGCGGAATTTGTTTCTTGGTCAATTGCTGCAGCAGCGCCTCAAGCAAACGGCGGTCGGAATCGCGGCGCGGAAAATCGATCATGATCACGCCGTCGAGATCATCGGCGCCGGCGCGATTTAACGCCGTGACCAGGCTCGCGGCGGAAACATTCTGATAAAAATTTCCATCCGGGCGCTGCACAAATTCTTGCAGTTGAAAATTCGGATCGGCGGCCAGCGCGCGTTTGAGAAAATTGAAGTCCGGCGAGGGCGCGCCGGCCAAAATCCACAGCTTCAATTTGTTTTTCAACACGCGAACATAAAACGCGCGCCGGTTGTTTTCGTGCGTCTGCTCGCCGGCCAGCGTGTCAATTTGCGCGAGATAACGATTCAATCCGACTTTGCTCGGCGTCATGTTGAAGCGGCTGGTGAATTGCGTGTTGTCGCTGGGAAGTGTGACCACCTGCTCGTGCAAAACTTTCGCTTCTGCCGAGGCGGCTTCTTCAAAAACACGCAGGCGGGCGCGGCGGCCGGCATAGCCGAGGCTGGAGATATTGACCTCGACCGGCAGTTGCGTTTCGGCGTAGGCGATTTCGTTGGTCACGACGTCGCTCAACAACACGTCGCGCGCGCCGCGGGCCGAGCCGATGCCGACGGTGATGATGGGCACGCCGAATTGCTCGGCGACACGCGCCGGATTTTCGCCCATATTTTGCGCGCCGTCGGTAAACATGATGGCGCCGGAGAGATTTTGGCCGGCCAGCAGTTTTTTAGTTGCGAGCAATGCGCCGCCAAGATCGCTGCCGTCGCCGTTGAAACGCATTTGCGGCAGTGTGTCCACATTCATTCGCCGCAGGCTGTCGCTAAAGGAAAAGGCGGCGATCTCGGCGCGATTTTGCAACGCTTTCAACCAGGGCAGCGAAAAGGCGCTGCGCACCACCTCGGCGCGTTTGATCGTCGAATCCGCCAGATTCATGCTCGCCGAGCGGTCGACGAGCACGGCGACGATTGGTTTTTGCGAACGCTGAAATCCCAGCGAGAACACCGGCTCAAACAGCAGCAGCAGCGCCAGCGCCAGCGCGAATGTGCGGAGCGCCGCCAGGCTTCGGCGCAGCCAATTCGCCACGCGTGGCGTGGTGTCGCGGTAAATGAACAGCGTAAAAATTATGGCGAGCAGAATTAAAAGCAGGGGATAGATGAAAGCAGTGGAAAATTTTAAATCGAATGACATAATAATCCATCTGTCATTCCGTAAAAACCTTTTTTGCTATGACAAAAGGCTTTGCTAATTACAAAAAAGATTCCCTGGCCAGCGGCAGGGCAGGCTTACAGAATGACATTTCTTTTGTTGTCAGTTAGATCAAATCAATACAAGTCCCGGCTCCGGGGCAAGCGAAAGCGGCGAACGCTTGCCGTTGCTTAGATGAAACTGCGCGGCGCGAGCGATCATCGCGGCATTGTCCGTGCAAAAAACCGGATCGGGAAAATGCAATTGCAAACCGCGCTGCTCGCCGAGTTTCGTGAAAGCCTGCCGCAAGGTTCGGTTGCAGGCCACGCCGCCGGCCAGGGCGAGGGCGCGAGTTGGAAATTGTTCGTGCGCCAACGCCACATTTTCGGCCAGGGCGTTGATCAGCGCCTGTTGAAACGAAGCGGCAATATCGGCGCGCTGCTTTTCCAATTCCGCCGCGGATAATTTCCGCGCATAATAAAGCACGGCGGTTTTCAATCCGCTAAAACTAAAATCAAAACGAGGATTGGACGAGCCGTCGGAGTTTTTCAATCGGGCTTGTGGAAAATCAATCGCTTCGGCATTGCCGTTCGCGGCCAATTTTTCTACCGCCGGGCCGCCGGGATACTCCAGGCCGAGAATTTTGGCGACTTTGTCGAATGCTTCACCGGCGGCGTCATCCTGCGTCTGGCCGAGAATCTGGTATTGCCCCCAGGCCCGCACATAAGTCAAAATCGTGTGCCCGCCGGAAATAATCAGTGAGAGAAACGGCGGCTCTGGCCCTTCGGGTTTGACATTGGTGGAAAAAAGATGGCCTTCCAAATGATTGACGCCGAGCAGCGGCACACCGAGTTGCAGCGCCAGGCCCTTCGCAAAGCTCACGCCGACCAGCAACGAACCGATCAACCCGGGGCCATACGTCACGGCCACCGCGTCAATTTCACTTTTTAAAACCTGCGCGTTTGACAGCGCTTGGTTCACAATCGGCACGATGCGCTGAACGTGCGCGCGCGAGGCCAATTCCGGCACAACGCCGCCAAAGAGCTGGTGAATCTCCTGCGTCGCAATCGTGTTCGAGAGCAAGCGGGCGCCGGCCATCACTGCTGCCGCGGTTTCATCACAGGAGGTTTCAATGGCGAGCAGCGGCATGATTTTGATTTTCCAGAATAAGTTTGAACCGCGCCGGCTTGACATCGCGATAGCGCACGCCGTTCGGCGTTCGAATATAAGCCGGGTGGCCGGTGCTTGACGTATCGCGCATGCGCGCATAGTCGATATAGGCCACGATATTTTCTTTTTTGAGATTGAGCAAAAGTTTTTCGCCGCCCTCCACCGTCAAGGAAAGCGTCGAAGGCGCCGGCGTGATCTTCAGATGCGCCGGCGCATTGTGCACCTGTACCGGAATTTCCCGCAAGGTCATTTCGATCAATTTCTCCACGTCTACACTCACTTGCACGCTATTTTCAGAAAACGCGACGTGTTGCGGCGCCGGAAAAGGCTGCAGGCGAAAGCGCTCGGTAAGACTATGCTGCAAATTGGAAAACTCTTTGTGCTCGGTGGCCACGGAGTCGATGCTGCGAATGATCTCCGCCGGTCCGGAGATGGTAATTGAATCCGGCTCAAAGTGAAACGGCTGCACGACGGTATAACCGGGTATCGTGGTGATCTTCATGTTGGCGCTCACCCGCACCCGCTTTTCAAGCAACTTCGTCAATTTCACCCGCACGGTATCCGGATACAAAACGTGCACGGGATTCAGCTCGGCGCTGCTGCGCCGTGATTGAACCATTTGGCGCTGCAGTATAAAAGTATGGCTCTGGCGAACGTTGGCGAGATCGAGCACGACGCGCGCCTCGCGGCTGAAGAGCAAGTTCAGCAAGGCGCGCCCTTTTCCTTCAAAACGCACGCGCGCTTTCGCCGGCAAGTCGTTCGCGACTATTTTTCCGTCCGGCACATTGACCGCAACGATCGGAACGTCGACGTCATACTCGTAAAAGTTTTCCGTCACCACGGCAAACCAAAAAAGTATGGCCAAGATGCCGACGAGCAGCTTCACGCGCAGGTTTTCGACCAGTACGTTTTTCAATGCCATACGTATAAACCGATAGCTGTAACCCGGCATAAAAAAGGGTATGCAATCGTGCGGTTTTTTTGTGCAGTTTTGCTTACGGCACACTGCACCCCTCCTGCCGTGGGCTGCCGGCGAAACCCGCAGCCTCTGCCAGGAACCTACCGCCAAATTGATACCCGCGCTTGTGGCTTCCGCTAAGAATTATTTTTGCGAATGCGCGATCGTTTTGCCGAGACTCACTTCCCCATTGTCGATGCGAAGGTTAAAACCGCATTGGGGGTTGGTGCAAACCCAGGCTTTGAAGATGATCGCCGCGCCTTCTCTCCCATAATCCGACAACGGCAAAAGAACGCCGGTGCTGCATTTTTGGCAAACCGGATAGATCTTATCCATGGTGCATGCCTCCCTCACACGGAGTGAGATGTTGTTTGACCTAATGATGAATTATCAATCTCTCACTGATGCGCCAATCCGCGCATCGAAGATTGCCGCCTACCAGCTCTCATCGTCGAGGTAATCCACCAGCATCATCCTTCGTTTGAAATTATCGTCGGTATGGTAAAGAACCATTTCGCGGAAGGGGTAATGATGCTCCATCAAAAATCGCAAGGTAATGGTCGAAGCTCTTTGATGGCTCAAGCCGCGGGTCAGACGCACCAACGCAGCCATTTCCTGATCGTTCAAACTCCGAAAGGCTTCCCGCCATACATCCGCCAGCGATTCGTCCAGATCGCCGCGTAAAACACCCAGTGTGAGCCGGCGCTCAATATTCGCCCGGGTTGCCGCATACGGACTGTTCATGGCGACTCCTGTAAAGTTTTACATGATTTGAGGACCGAAAGAGGTGTTTTGCAGCCGTGTTTTGGCTGCAGCCTTGCGCTCGCGCTTGTTACTGTGACAGGAAAATGTACGAGTATTTCAGATAAAAGTCAACATCTTCTTTTTATTCAGCTTTCAAAGCCTCTTTTAATGCGGGATTGCCCACAACAAATACAAATAGACCAGCGGCGCAACGAGCATTTCGCTGTCAAAACGATCCAGAACGCCGCCGTGGCCGGGAATGAGGCCGGACGAATCTTTGACGCCGGCGTCGCGCTTGAACAAGGATTCCGCCAAATCGCTCAGTTGTCCGATCGTGCCGATGATGAAGCCGACGACCAGCGAATCGATCAACCGCAAATCGCGCACAAACCAATAATGTGCCGCCGCCGCCATCAAAATTGCAAAGATCAAACCGCCGATGGCGCCTTCCCAGGTTTTTTTCGGACTGACGCGTTCGAAGAGTTTGTGGCGGCCAAACGCCAAGCCGGTGAAATACGCGGCGGTGTCGCAAACCCAAATCGTGGCAAGCAGCATCACCAACCAGGTTCCGGCGCTTTCATAACTTATGTTAGTACCGCGCGGCAGTTCTCGAATGAGTAAAAGGAAACTCCAGAGTCCGGCGACGTAGGCAAAGCCGAGCAACGTTGAGCCGAGATTGAGCAGCGCGCTGCCTTTGTTGCGAAACAGCTCGACGAGCACGAGCAGCACGACCAGCAGCATCGGCGTCAGCCAAATTTCCGGCGCAGCGAGATCGCGAAAATAAATTTGCGCCCCAAAAGTCAAACCGGCAATCACGCCGAGAACGCGATTGGGATGCGTCCCTTTTGCGGTCGCGAGCTGGTAAAATTCGAGAACGCCCAGCAAAATGATCGCTTCAATAAACACAAAAAACGCCACACCGCCGCGCCACGCCGCCCAGAGAATCAGCGGCGCCGCCACGACGGCAACCACCGCGCGTTTGCTTAAGTTTTTCCAGTCCACCTTCCCTCCTCGACGTTCATTTTCTCTTACTCCTACTCCTACTCTTACTCTTACTCCTATTCCTACTCGCTTTTTTTAATAAAATTTTTCCCTTGCATTTGCGCTATCGTTGCCTTGAGCGCATTTTGCACTTGCAGAATTTCATCATCATTTTTATAAGGCTGGCGCGGCCAGAAAAATCCTTTCAGGCCGTCTTTCTTGCGGCGAGGGACGACGTGAATGTGCAGATGCGGCACGCTTTGGCTCACGCGGTTGTTCATCGCCACAAACGTGCCTTCGGCTTTCAGGCTATGCTCGACGGCGCGCGCCAGGAGTTGGGTGTTGGCAAAAAGCGGCGCAATCAAATCAGCAGGCAGCTCGGCGAGTGTTTCATGATGCTCGCGCGGCACCAGCAGGCAATGCCCCGGAAACAGCGGACGATGATCGAGAAAGGCGAGCGAAATGTCATCTTCAAAGACGAGGTGGCTTTGCAGCTCGCCGTGGATGATTTTACAAAAGGTGCAATTTGCAATTCTGGAATTTAACATGGATTATTGCCAGATCGTCGGCACTTCGTTTAAATCTCTGATGGCTTGAGCACTCGTTAAAATGGGAACCCCAAGATATTTGGCAGTGGATAAAATAAGTCTGTCATGAAGCTCATGGCAGGCGCTCGCGGCAGCAACTTTTACGATCTCAGGTGTTAAATCGTCAATTGAGTAATTTTGTGAATAAAGATATTGCATTGGCTACATTTCTTTATTGATGATTCCCTTTGACGCCTCATGCCGTATTTTACTGATTTCAGCTTCCAGATTTTCGATTTTTTCAAAACCGCGATTTTTCCAAGTTCCGCCAAGTTTAATAATTTTTTTATGTTCGACTTGTGCTTGCGACAAGATGAAATCAACGAAGTCCATGACTTGCTGTAGCTTTTCCGCTGGCAGGATTGCCAGCTTTTTTTGAATTGCGGTCAATTGTGTTGCGGATGCTTGCATGTCTTGCCTCGTTTTATGCTTTTTAATCCGAAGTGAGATATACGTCTATCATTTGATCATTTCGTGGTTCGCTTATGTCAAATTTAATGACAAAACTGAACAGTGTCAAGAAAACTCTTTATCAAGCTTGATATTTCCAGTTAGATTACTGATATGATGCAATTGTCGTGAAAGAAGATACTCTCGCAATCCCTCCGCCACCGTCACCCCGGTTCGCGGATCGACAAAATTCGCCGTGCCGATTTGCACGGCTTGAGCCCCGGCGAGGAAAAATTCCACCGCGTCCTGCCAGTTCATGATGCCGCCGATGCCAATAACGGGAATTTTGACGGCGCGTGTGGTCTCGTAAACTTTTGCCAATGCCACCGGCTTGATCGCCGGGCCGGAATAGCCGCCGATAACCGTGTTGATTCGCGGCCGCCAGGTTGCAATATCGATCGCCATGCCGGTGAGCGTGTTGATGAGCGACACCGCATCCGCGCCGCCGGCCTCCGCGGCTTTGGCAATTTCACTCACGCGCGTCACATTCGGCGTCAATTTCGGAATCACCAGCCGTTTCGTCAAATCGCGAATCATGCGCGTGGCGCGCTCGGTGATCTCGGCTTTTTGGCTGAATTCCAAGCCGCCTTCTTTTACATTCGGACACGAAAAGTTTAATTCATAGCCGGCGATATCTTCGTGCGCTTCGAGAAGACGCGCCACTTCCGCAAACTCGTCGAGGCTGCGTCCGGCGATGTTGACGATGATGGGCACGCCGAGCGTTCGCAAGAAGGGCAATTTTTCGGCAACAAAGTTTTGCGCGCCGACGTTTTGCAGGCCGATGGAATTGAGCAGCCCGGCCGTCGTTTCGAAGAGCCGCGGCGACGGATTGCCGAGGCGCGGTTGCGCGCCGATGGATTTGGTGATGATCGCGCCGAGGCCTGGCAAATCAACCAAATCCGCCGCTTCCTGGCCGTAGCCAAATGTTCCGGAGGCCACGAACACCGGCGTGGGAAATTCGAGGCCGCGAATTTTTATTTTTAATTCGGCCATTGCGTGGATTGTGCCATATCGTAAGAATTTAGCCGTTTGAAGTTTTCGCCCACTGAATTGAAATCCCACTGAATTAAATTCAAGAAGCTTAATTTCTGTGGGATTTCTATTTCTGTGGGCGACTTTTTTTAGTCTGGCTTCTTATAGCTAAACTTTTGCCCATCATCTTATTAGAAATTTCCAGCGTGATTCAATATTGCCTCTCACCTCGAAATTCCCCCGATTTTCTCATTGCTCCAGCGCGGGAAAGAAAACAACGCCGTGTTCATCGATATGCCGTTTTAAATTATCGTTGGCGATTGTTTCGTATCTTACCACATCGAAAAAGTAGGGCAGCGGCAACTCTTCATTGAGCAGGAAGCGCAGCCGGAGAGCCGTTGTGGAGGTAATATTTTTGCCTACAATGGCCAGATCCACGTCCGAGCCTTTTTTGCTGTTTCCCATCGCCCGTGAGCCGAAAATCATGGCTTTTTCGATTTCGGGGAACTTCAGCAAAGCGCTTTCGAGGTGCCTCCTGTCCCGTTCTGTCAGGTTAAAATCATTTTTCATACTCGCCTTTCATAAATTGATAAAATTGCTGCAATGCCGGAAAATAACTGGTTTTGATGCGTTGTGCAATCTCGATGGCAGTGCTTTCATCATAAGTATGAACGGTGCGATTTCTGTCTTCGAGCGCGTCGATCCAGGCCTGGCCATCTTTCACAATCTCCGATTGAAACGCCTGTTTAATGGTTTCTTTCGGACTTTTTACCTGGAAACCCTGAGCTTCCAGGTAATCTTTCATCACTTTCCAGGCTAATTCAAATGCCACTTCGAAAAACTGGATAATGCCTGCCCGTTCCAGTTCATCTGATATTTCGACGTCAGCATACTTTTCCAATAGTTCATAGGCAGTTTCGAAATTTTCGAAGCGTTGTCGCCATCTGATTTTTTTTGGATTCATAGCTTTTTCCTCTATCATTCTGGAAGCATCTTAAAGATTATAATGAATTTTTCGGTTCAAAGCAATTTTTATGTAGATCAAATCAACTCAAAATCCGCCAAAAATAAACTTGTTTCTCAGGCTTTTTTAGTTTATTTTTAAAACTTGGTATAATTGCGGACCGGCGTAGGCGGTCCATTCGTGAGAAGTTATTTCAGTAGGAAGATGAAACATGAGCACGCAACATAAAAAATTGGCGATTCTCGTCGGCGGCGGGCCGGCGCCGGGAATCAACAGCGTCATCGGCGCCGCGACGATTCGCTGCATTCTCAGCGGCGCGGAAGTCATCGGCATTCGTGACGGCTTCAAATGGATTATGCAAGGGGAAATCGACAAAACCAGAGAGCTGACTATTGAAAAGGTGAGCCGCATTCATTTTCGCGGCGGCTCGTACATCGGCATTTCGCGCTCGAATCCAACCAAAGATCCGAAGCTGCTCGAGACCACGGTGACTTCGTTGCTGCGGCTGAATGTCGACAAGCTGATCACCATCGGCGGGGACGACACGGCGTTTTCCGCGCTCAAGCTGGAGCAAATGGCCGACGGTCGCATTCACGTCGTGCACGTGCCGAAAACGATTGACAACGATCTGGATTTGCCGCTTGGCATGCACACCTTCGGTTTTCAAACCGCGCGACACATTGGCGTGGACATTGTTAAAAACTTGATGGTCGATGCGCAAACCACCTCGCGCTGGTATTTCATCGTGGCGATGGGACGCAAAGCCGGCCATCTGGCGCTCGGCATCGGCAAAGCCGCCGGCGCGACGTTAACGTTGATTCCCGAAGAGTTTACCGACGGCAAGCTGCGGCTGTCGGCATTGGTTGATATTCTTGCCGGCGCGATTATCAAGCGCTTGAGTTACGGCCGTCCCGACGGCGTCGCGGTTTTGGCGGAAGGCTTGGTCGAGATTCTTGATCCGCAGGATTTAAAAGCGTTGATGGATGTCGAGCGGGATGCGCATGACAACATTCGCCTGGCCGAAGTCAATTTCGGCGAGATTCTCAAATACGAAGTCCAAAAACGTTTGAAAGATTTTAAGCTTAAACCGACGGTGGTGGCGAAGAATATCGGCTACGAGCTGCGCTGCGCCGATCCGATTCCATTCGACATGGAATACACGCGCGATCTGGGTTTTTGCGCGGCGCGTTTCATTCTCGACGGCGGCAATGCCGCAATGGTTTCGATTCAGAACGGCCGCTTCGTGCCGATGTATTTCAAGGATATTCTCGACCCCAAGACTGGTAAAACCCGCGTGCGGATGGTTGACATCGATTCGGAGTACTACGGCATCGCGCGGCGCTACATGATTCGCCTGTCCGAGGACGATTTTGACGACCCGCACGAGTTGGCCAAATATGCCGCCACGGCCGGCATTTCGTTGGAGGAGTTCCGAAAAAAATTTCATTATCTCGTGGAGCCAGCGAAACCGTCTGGCGATAAAAAGATTTCCGCTGCTGCCAAGGCGGAAAAACAAATGAAAGTGGAAATGGAGTAAATAATCCGGCGTCATGAAAATCATGCGGGTGGTATTTCCGCCTTTCGTGGCGCCGGTTCTTCGATTGCCGGGAAGAGGAATGTGGTTCGTTCATAAGTATACAAAGAAATTTTTGCTTGTTGCTGTCATGTTTTTGTGCGGTTGCGCCGGACGCCAGATTGCTATTCTTGATCGGCCGCTGCCGCCGATTCAACCAGCGGCCAATGCGGCGGCGTTGAATAAGGAAGCCGAAGCGCTTTGGGCGCAGCGCGGCGATCCGCAAAAAGCGCGGCAAGCGCTGGAAGCATATAAACGCGCGTACGCCGCCAACCCCAGCCAGGCTGTCGGCACGAGTTTGTCGCGCGCCTATTATTTCGTCGGTTATTATGTTGAATCCAATCCGGCAGGGCAAGACTCGCTGTTTTTGCGCGGCACGGAAATCGGCGAGCGGGTGTTGTCGCTGAATGAAAGTTTCCGCATAAACTATCGCAAAACGAAGGGCGAGAAGCAGGCGCTCGGCGTTCTCGACGCGAGTTGGACGCCGGCAATTTATTGGACCGGCGCCAATCTCGAACAATGGGCAAGCCCCAAAGGCATGGGCGTGCGTTACGGCAACAAGGGCCGGATCGAAGCGTACATGACCCGCGTGCGCGAGCTTGATCCGAATTTTTTTTACGGCGCGGCGCATCGCTTCTTCGGCGTCTTGCCGACGCAAGGCCGCGCGCCGTTTGTCAACGTCGATAATGCCAAAGAAGAATTTGAGAAGGCGATCACAAGCTGGCCGGATTTTCTCGGCAACAAACGTTTGTACGCCGAAACCTATGCGGTGAAAAAGAAAGACCGCGCGTTGTTCACGCGGCTTTTGCAGGAAGTTATGAACGTCAAGGTCGACAAAGCGCCGGAAATTGCGGCGGAAAATAAATACGAGCAAGCCCGCGCGCAAAAATTGCTGGCGGAAATCGACAACTATTTTGAGAAAAAATGAATAGAAAAAGCGCGCTTTTGATTGCGCCGGCTCGCAACCAACCGCGCTTTGATTGCGTATGATGTTTGTCATCTGAGTCAATCATTAATCGAGGAACCTTTTTTTAATGCGAAAAACCGTCATGCTGTTTTTGGGGATTGCCGCGCTTTTTATCGCCGCGGGCAGTTATTATAACACCCCGCCGCGTGAGGCGCTGGAGGCCATTCGCGCTGGCGACATTCGCCAACATATCAATTTTCTCGCCTCGGATTCTCTCAAAGGACGCAACACGCCAAGCCCGGAGCTGGATCGCGCCGCCGAATATATTGCCGGTGAATTCAAACGCTACGGCCTCAAGCCGGTGAACGGCAGTTATTTTAATCCGTTTAACGTGAGCCAGGTCAAGCTCGGCAAGGAGAATGCGTTGGTCGTGACGACCGCCGGCCGCGAAGTCGCTTACAGCATCAAATCGGATTTCATGCCGTTCGACATGACGGCGAGCAAGGACGTCACCGCCTCGTTGGTGTTTGCGGGATACGGCATCACCGCGCCGGAATACGGCTACGACGATTACGCCGGCCTTGAGGTGACGGGAAAAATCGTTCTCGTCATGCGCCACGAACCCGGCGAAAGAGATCCGGCGAGTCCGTTCAACGGCGACAGAGAAACCGATCATTCACAAGTTTCGACGAAGGTGCAAAACGCCATCGACCGCGGCGCCGCCGGACTTTTGGTGATCACCGATCCGGCCAATCATCGCAGCCTGGCGCCGCGCGGTTTTCCATGGCCCTCGCTTTACGAAGGCATTCCTGATGAAGCGCTGCCGTTGACGCTGTCATTGACCGAAAAAGAAAAGATTCCCGTGGCGCAAGTCGGCGAAACGGTGATACAACAAATTTTCGGCAGCGTCGACACGCTGCGCCAGTGGCAGCAGCAGCTCGATCGTACCCACAAACCTCGGTCGATGGCGCTGGCGCAGGTGCAGATTCGTTTGCAAACCACGACGAATCCGATCTTGCAACCCACGCGCAACGTCGTCGGCCTGATTGAGGGCGCCGATCCGAAATTGAAAAACGAAATCGTTGTGGTCGGCGCGCATTACGATCACGTCGGTTATATCAAGCAACATCAAGAAGGCGAAGATTACATTTATAACGGCGCCGACGACAACGCCTCGGGAACGAGCGCGGTGTTGGCGATTGCCAAGGCTTTTGGCGCCGCCAAGCAGAAGCCGAAACGCAGCGTGCTGCTGATGGCCTTTGCGGGTGAAGAGAAAGGCTTGTTCGGCTCGCGCGCGTATGTCGAGCAGCCGCTGTTCCCGCTCGAAAATACGGTGGCGATGTTGAATCTCGACATGGTTGGCCGCAACGCGCCGGATTCGGTTTCGGTTGGCGGCAACACGCGCAGCCCGGATTTGGCGAAAATTAACGAAGAAGAAAATCGCGCCGTCGGCCTGCAGCTTGATTATTCGATTGAAGAATTTCACAATCGCAGCGATCAATACAATTTCGCGCGCAAGCAAATTCCCTTTTTGTTTTATTTCACCGGCCTGCACGCCGATTATCACCGGCTGGGCGATCACGCCGATAAAATCAATGAGAATAAAATCGCCAAAATCGCCACGCTGGCCTTTCGCGTGGCCTGGCGCGCGGCAAACACCGACCAGCGGTTCCGGCTGGTCGAGCCGCAATAGGCGATCGATGCTTGCGGATGAACAATCAAATCATTTTACATTTTTGGAGGAAACATGCGTTTTAAAAAATTGTTGACGGTTTTGGTTGGCGTCGTGCTGGCCAGTTTGCTGGCGACGCTGGCGGTTGGCGCCGGCAATGTTTATAAGCTGGGCTATCAGATGAAAAAAGGCCAGCGCCTGAAATACAAAACCACGATGAATGTGCAAAATTCGATGGAGGTGCAGGGACGTGAGATGACGACCGGCTCCGACGCCGTAACCGTGCTCCGCCTCGAGGTCGAAGAGGTCGGCAAGGACGGCAACGTGACGTTTGTTTATGCGCTCGATTCGTTGAACGTGGCAGTCAAAACGCCGCAAGGCGACCTGAGTGTTGAGAATCCAAAAGGCATGATCGGCAAACGCACGCGCCAAATCATCTCGGCCGCCGGCAAAAAACTCAAAACGGTTGTGGTGGATAGCATGGATCTTCCCAGCGAGTTGGCGCAAAGCGGCGGCCGGCGGCCGGCTTTCAGCTTTATCGAGCTGGCTGAGAAAGAAGTCAAAGCCGGCGATTCGTGGACGGCGAGCACGGCGGATACGAACGCGCAGTCTGGCGGCCAAATCATCGTGGGGGCAAACACGACTTACACCGTTGCGGGTGAAGTTGACACGTTGGGTTATAAATGCCTGCGCATCACCTACAGCGGTGAAATTAAACTCAAGGGCAATGGCGTCAACATGGGCATGAATTTCTCCGTCGAAGGCGAAGGCCCGAACAACGGCACGGCGTACTTTGCGCCGAAAGAAGGCCTGCTGGTCGCGGTGGTTGGAACGTCGGATTTGGAAACGACCATTGCGCTCACCGGACAAATGAGTATGACCATTCCACAATCGACCGCCAATAAAGTGGCCATCGTGCTGGTCAAATAAGGTTTTTTATTGTTGCCGTTTTAAAAGCAAGCCATCTGTCGCGTGAGCGCAGATGGCTTTTTTTATTCAATTTATTCTGTAGAAGCTCGATAGAAATGTCATGGTTTTGGCCACAATAGAAATGTCAGGAGGAATATAAAATAACTGTGTTCAGCAGTCAAGGGTTTTAAGTTATATTTTAGCGCTGATGAAGTTTTT
>Ga0187892_10004378_pt1 | contig 23808 bp, 22 predicted proteins | sample MA1701073metaG_FD_139345 | JGI IMG/M metagenome (GOLD analysis project Ga0187892, IMG submission 139345) | Bio-ooze microbial communities from a basaltic lava cave in the Kipuka Kanohina Cave System on the Island of Hawaii, USA - MA170107-3 metaG ... | reverse complement strand
CGCAGCGGCGAGGCCGCAAGGCGTATCTTGACGATACGTTGAGTGGCCGAGCCGCGAGGACGCCCGGCATGGCGAGCAGATCCGCGGTCGCAGCAGGAGCTTCATGAATTGTCCGGGCTAGTCCTTCAATGCGGCGTCCAGCATCCGTTCCCACTCCGCCGTCCGCACCGCCAGATCCATCCGGCTCTTCTCGCTTTCGCGCTTGAGCTGATGGTATTCGTCGGCGATGTTCAGGGCGGTCAGGATCGCCACCTTGAGCGAATCAACCGTTGCCGTGACGTCGGCGATCTGGTTCATCCGCGAATCGACGTAGGACGCCAGATCGGTCAGGTAGGTCGGGTCGCCCCCTCCCTTCAGGTTGTACGACTGGCCGTAGATCTCCACCTGGATCATGCTGCTGTCTCCATATGTCAGGACGCCTCGACTTCCTCGATGATGTTGATCATGCGCTCGACGCGCTCGGCCATCGCGCGGCGCTCCTGCTGCATCGTTTCCATCCGGCCCATGTTCGCTTCCTGATCCTCCCGCGCGGCCGTGAGCTTGTCGATCTGGCCTCGCGCGCCGCGCAGATCGTTCTCGAGCGCGCTGCGCTGGGCGCGCAGCACGCGCACCGTCTCGGTCGTCTTGCGGATCTTCTCCTCGAGAATGTCAAGCCTGTCCACTGCGATGGCCTCCCTGTGGCTTGCTGCCGCTCACTGCCGCAGCGCCGCGCCGCAGCGCCGCGAGAGCGCCGCCGTGACACGACCCTGCAGATCGTTGATCTCCTCGGATGACAATGTCCCCTCGGCGCTCTGATACACGAGATTGATGCTCAAGCCGTACGTCCCCTCGGGAAGTCCCGGACCACTGTATTGGTCTGTGGGACGCACCGTCACGATCCGTCCCGCCGCGGCCTCACGCACCGCCTCCTCGATCTCGCCGTATAGGCGGCCGCGAGGGATCACCAGCGAAAGATCGCGCGACACGGCAGGGTAGCGCGGCAGGGGCTGGAAGGCGATGGTTCTTTCGCGCCGCCCGCACAGCGCCGTCATGTCGATCTCCGCGGCGAGGACCTCCTGGCGCAGATCCCACAGCGACTCGAGCCGGCGGTCCAGAGCTCCGTACCAGCCGATGATCGCATCGTCTTTCCGGGAAGCCCCGGCGCGGATCATCCCGGTCCGCCCCTCCTGGAAGGGGGGACGCGCGGCAGCCGGGAGGCACGATGCCCCGTGACCCGCTTCGGCCAGCGCCGCTTCGATCAGGCCGCGCAGGTCGGCGATGGCCGCGGCGCGCGCCGGCTCCAGATAGTGCCTCGGGCGGACATCCCCCGTCAGGACAATGCCGAGCGATACGGTTTCAATGATGCCGATGTCGCCGCCTGTTTCGCAGGCGGCTCCCGGAGCGGCCGGGCGGAAGACATGGCCGATCTCGAAAACGCGCAGGTCACGGGCCCCGCGGTTGACGTTGTGCGCCACGCAGGAGAGCAGTCCGGGCAGGAGCGACGCGCGCAGAGTGTCGGCATCTGCCGAGATCGGATTGGTCACGGCCACGAACCGGCTCGAGAGCGCCTCGGCCGGGACGGCCTCCATCCGCGCCTGGAGTGCTGACGCCAGAAACGAGCCGGACACGGCCTCGTGGCAGCCGGCGCCGTGCAGCGCGCGCCGGATCGCCCGCTCCATCCTGTGGCCCTCGCGGTGAACTCCGCCCTCGCCCGGGCCGGTCTGGATGACGGGCAAACGCTCCGGGATGGCGTCGTAGCGTGTGCTGCGCGCCACCTCCTCGATGAGGTCGACCTCTTCGAGGACATCCAGCCTGTGCGACGGCACGGTGACTTCGAGCGATGCACCGCGCGGGGCGACCTGGAACTGCAGCGCGGCAAGCTGCGCCGTCATCGCGGTGGTCTCCACTCTGGTACCAACCAGCATGGCGACCCGCTCCGGCCGCAGCGTGATGCGTCGCGGGACCGGCGGTGCAGGCCGCGCCTCCAGCATCCCCTCCTGGAGCTTCCCCCCGGCGGCTTTCAGGATCAGGGCGGCGCCGCGATGAGCGGCCGCTGCGCACAGCTCGATGTCGGCCCCCCGCTCGAAGCGGTAGGAGGCATCCGTGGGCAGGGACAGCGCTCGGGCCGTGCGGCGCACCGAGGGGGCGGAAAAATGCGCGCTCTCCAGCAGGATGCTGGAGGTTGCCTCGGTCACCATGGTCTCGGCGCCGCCCATGACCCCGGCCACGGCGACGCAGCGCGTGGCATCGGCGATCATCAGCATCCCTGGCCGGGTCGTGCGGCGGACGCCATCCAGCGTGACGATCGTCTCGCCGGGCCGCGCGAGGCGCACGCGGATCTCCGGCCCCGAGAGCTTGTCCAGGTCGAAAGCATGCAGCGGATGGCCCAGCTCCCACAGGGCATAGTTGGTGGCATCCACGATGTTGTTGATCGGACGCAGCCCGACCTTGATCAGGCGCGAGACGACCCACTCGGGGCTGGGGCCGACGCGGACATCATTGAGAAGCAAGGCAACGTAGCGACCACATAGATCAGCGGCTTCGATCGAGACCTTGGCGCGCGCCGCGGCGGACTGCCCGGAGGCGGCCTGCGAAACAGCCGGAGGCGGGGCCAGGGGGGCGCGCGTGGCGGCGGCCAGCTCCCGCGCCACGCCATAGACGCTCAGGCAGTCCGGGCGGTTCGGGAAGACCTCGATGTCGAAGATGGCGTCGCCATCGGAAGCGGTGGTGACCGTCTCCACCGGCAGCCCCACCGCGGTCAGCGCGGCGGCCAGCTCGCCGGCAGTGCCGGGCGGCTGCACGAAGTCCCTGATCCAGGAGAGCGGGAACTTCACAGCGCCCCTCTGAACTGTTCCAGGAACCGGACGTCGTTGTCGAAGAGCAGGCGGAGATCGTCGATGCCGTAGCGCACCATCGCGATCCGATCGATGCCGAACCCGAACGCGAAGCCGGTGAACCGCTCCGGGTCGATGTTCACGTGGCGGAAGACAGCCGGGTGCACCATCCCCGCGCCGCCCATCTCGATCCAGCCGGAGCGCTTGCAGGTGGGGCAGCCGGCCCCGTCGCAAAGAAAGCATGAGACCGAGAACTCGGCTCCCGGCTCGACGAAAGGAAAGTACGACGGCGACAGGCGAACCCTCGCCTTCGGGCCGAAGAGCCGGCGGCCCATCTCCAGCAGGGTTCCCTTCAGGTCCGCCATGCTCAGCGACTCGTCCACGGCGAGCCCTTCCACCTGGTGGAAGACCGGGTAGTGGGTCGCATCGATCGCGTCGCGCCGGAAGACCCTGCCCGGACAGATGATCTTCAGCGGCGGTTTGCGCGCCAGCATGGTGCGCACCTGCACCGGCGATGTGTGGGTGCGCAGCAGCGCTCCTCCTGCCAGGTAGAGCGTGTCCTGCATGTCGCGGGCGGGATGATCGGGGGGGATGTTCAGCGCCGTGAAGTTGTTGAAGTCGGTCTCGGCCTCCGGCCCGTCCTCAACGGCATACCCCATCTCGAGGAAAACCTGCTCGAGCTCCTCGCGAACCAGGGTGATCGGGTGCCGGCAGCCTGCAAGCGCCGGCACCCCCGGCAGCGTGAGATCCTCCACTCCGGCCGCGCTCTGCGGCGCGCCGCCGGCGGCCGCCGCGGCGAGGGCCTCCTCGAGCTCCTTCTTGAGCTGATTGGCCCTGGCGCCCGCAGGGCCGCGCTGGGCCTGGGGCAGCTCCTTGACCGTCCGGAGGAAGCCGGTCAGCCGGCCCCGGCTGCGGCCGAAGAACTCGAGGCGAACCTGCTCCAGCAGCTGGGCGTCCCCGCGGACCCGCGCCTGCGCGAGCGCCGCGTCGAAGTCCTTCCTGATCTCTTCGAGTGCTTCGAGGGGGTCGTGAGTCATCGGGCCATCGCACCCGGAAAGGGGGAATTCCGGAGGGCCTGCGACGGCCCTCCGGGTCAGTGACTCAGAGCCGAACGGGCCTGCACCGCCACCGCGGTGAATGCCGCAGGGTCGGCCACGGCCAGATCGGCCAGCACCTTCCGGTCCAGGGTGACGCCGGCGCGCTTGAGACCATCGATGAGCTGGCTGTAGGACAATCCGTTCAGCCGTGCCGCCGCGTTGATGCGGGTGATCCACAGCCGCCGGAAGTCGCGCTTGCGGGCGCGGCGATCCCGGTAGGCGTACCCCAGCGACTTCTCCACCGCCTCCATCGCGATGTTGTGGAGCCTTCCCTGGGCGCCGTAAAAGCCGCTGGACAGCTTGAGTATCTTCTTGCGGCGATCCTTGCGCTTGGTTCCTCTTTTGACTCTGGGCACAGTGCTCTCCTGTCGGCCCCTACTGGTAGGGGATCATGCGGCTGATGCGATGGTGGTCCGCCTTGCTGATCAGCGTGGGTTGATCGAGATGGCGCTTTCTCTTGGTGGCCTTCTTGGTCAGGATATGGCTCTTGAAGGCCTTCGATCTCTTGATCTTCCCAGTGGCGGTCTTCTTGAACCGCTTGGCGGCGCCTCTGTGTGTCTTGAGCTTTGGCATGCGTGAGTGCCCTCGGAATCTGACCCGGCGTCTCGACTATTTCTTCGAGCCGAAGATCATCGTCATGAATCGTCCTTCCAGCCTCGGCTCGACTTCCACCAGGGCCCTGTCGGCCAGCTCCTGGCGCAGCCTGTCGAGGATGTGCCTGCCGTAATCGGGATGCGCCATCTCGCGGCCCCTGAACATGATCGAGGCCTTCACCTTGTCGCCCTCGGACAGAAACCGCTCGATGTGTTTCTTCTTGAACTGATAATCGTGCTCCTCGGTCTTGGGCCTGAACTTGACCTCCTTGACCTGGATCTGCTTCTGCCGGCGGCGCGCATCGTGCGCCTTCTTGCTGAGCTGATACAGGTACTTGCCATAGTCCAGGACGCGGCAGACGGGCGGCACTGCCGTGGGTGACACCTCCACCAGATCCAGCCCCCGCTCCGTGGCAATCTCGAGGGCTGCCTGCGGCGTCATGATGCCCAGCTGCGTGCCCTCCTCGTCGATCACGCGGATCTCCCGCGCCCTGATTCTCTCGTTGACCCTGATCTTGTTGTCTATGGCTATAACCGTCTCCTCATGAGTGTCCCGAGCTAGGGCGTCAGAGCGCGCGTGCGCACGGCCGCCTCGATCTCCTGAACCAGCGTCTCGATCGGCATCGCGCCTCGATCCCCCTGTGACCGGGTGCGCACCGACACCGCGCCCGCCTGCGCCTCCCGATCGCCGATGACCAGCATATAGGGAATCTTCTGGAGCTGCGCCTCGCGGATCTTGTGGCCTATCTTCTCATTACTGGCGTCCATCGTGACGCGCAGGCCGGCCTCCTTGAGGCGATCCCGCACCGAGCCGGCATGAACGGCGACGCGATCCGTGATGGGAAGGATGGTCGCCTGGACGGGCGACAACCACACGGGGAACGCCCCGGCGAAGTGCTCCACCAGGATCCCGATGAACCGCTCGAGGCTGCCCAGCATCGCCCGGTGGATCATCACGGGACGGCCTTCGCCTCCTTCCGGGGCGGCGTATTTCAGGTCGAACCGCTCCGGCAGCGTGTAGTCGGCCTGGACGGTGCCGAGCTGGTGCTCGCGCTGCAGCGCGTCGAGCACCATGAAGTCGATCTTGGGGGCATAGAACGCGCCCCCGCCGGGGTTGAGCTTGTAGCCGGTGCCGGCGCGCTCCAGCGCCCGCCTCAGCATCGCCTCGGCCGCCTCCCACTGCGCGGCCGTTCCCTGGGATTTTTCAGGGCGCGTCGACAGGTAGACCCTGGCCTCGAATCCGAAGACGGCGTAGCACTCGATGATCATCCGGATCACGCCGGCCACTTCCTCTTCGACCTGCTCCGGAGTGCAGAATATGTGCGCGTCATCCTGCGCGAAGCTGCGCACGCGCGTCAGGCCGGCCGTCACGCCGGAGCGCTCGAAGCGGTGCAGCCGGCCGAAGTCGGCCAGGCGCATCGGCAGATCGCGGTAGGAGCGGCGCGTCGTGCGGTAGATGACCGTATGCCCCGGGCAGTTCATCGGCTTGACGGCGAACTGCCGGTCTCCCGCGAGGGCGAAGAACATGTCGTCGCGGTAGTTGGCCAGGTGGCCCGACTGCTCGAACAGGGACTGCTCGAAGATCATCGGGCTGAGGACTTCGTCATAGCCGTAGCGATGGTACAGCTCGCGGACGTAGTCCATCAGGCCCGTGTAGATCACCGCCCCCTTCGGATGGAAGAAGGGGGATGCGGGCGACTCGGGGTGGAACGAGAACAGGTCCAGCTCGCGGCCCAGCTTGCGGTGATCGCGCCGCTTCGCCTCCTCGATGCGGGCCAGATGCTCCTGAAGCTCCGCCGCGCTGAAGAATGCCGTGCCGTAGATGCGCTGGAGCTGGGCGTTTCTCTCGTCTCCCTTCCAGTAGGCGCCGGCCACCGACGTCAGCTTGAAGGCGGGGATTCTTCCCGTGGCGGGCATGTGCGGGCCCAGGCAGAAGTCGATGAAGTCGCCCTGCTTGTAGCAGGAGACGACGGGCCCGCCTTTCTCCTGGACGAGCTCGACCTTGAGCTTGTCATGCTGGCCGCGGAAGATCTCGAGGGCCTCGTCCCGTGGCATCTCGATCCGCTGGATCGGCAGATCGTTCTTTACGATCTCCCTCATCCGCTGCTCGATCCGTTCGAGGTCCTCGGGCGTGAAGGGCTCGTCTCTCTGAAAGTCGTAGTAATACCCCTCATCCACGACCGGGCCGATGCCGATCTGGACTTCCGGGAAGAGCTGCTTGACGGCGTGCGCCGTCAGGTGCGCCGCCGAGTGGCGCAGCACCTCGATCGCTTCCGGGTCCTTCGCCGTCAGGGCGCGGAAGCGTCCGCCGGCTGTGATTCTCGTGCCCAGATCCAGGATGGTGTCGTCGACCTTGCCGGCCACGGCAGCCTTGGCCAGGCCCGGTCCGATCGAGCGGACCACCTCACCGACGGTCACCCCCTGCGGGAATGACAGATCCCTTCCATCGGGAAGCGTGACGACGATGTCGTCGCCGGAGACTGCCGCGGGCATCGTGGATACTGACCTGGTGGACAATGGCTTACTGGTCGCTTGAAATGAGAAATGGTAGGCGCGAGCGGATTTGAACCGCTGACCCCTACCGTGTCAAGGTAGTGCTCTCCCCCTGAGCTACGCGCCTACGGATCCGGGGGACGGGAAGCTCTGCACACACTCTTCCCAGTTATCTCAAATGGCGCAGGACTATACCAGAGGCCCGAAAGTGGTGTCAATGCGAGACTTGCGGGGCTGGACCCGGGCCGTCAGCCATGACGCGTGAAGCAGGAGCCCGGCCGCAGCTGCGTGAAATCTCGGAACTCTGCCGCACCCCACGTCGTTAGGAAGGAGTCACCGGTCACGAACCGAGGAGGAGGGATCCCGAATGCGCAAGAGAACGCTGATTCTGTCCTGCGCTGTAGCAGTCGCGATGCTGCCGCAGGCCCCGGCGATCGCCGAAGTCACTCGCAGTGTCAGAGCTGAAATCCCGGCCGACGGCCATTTCGCCATTGAGAACCTGGCGGGCAGGATGCGCGTGACATCCGGCACCGGCAATACGGTCGTGGCCGTTGCCACGGTCCACGCCGAGGACGAAGCCCTGGCCGCCACGCTCAACTTTGAGAAGGTCACTGGCAAGGCGGGTGTGCCGACATGGCGCATGTCCTACCCGCTGGACAAGCACACCTCGTACAAGTACCCCGATCGCGGCGACGATAAGAACGGCGAGAAGACACAAGATGCCCATCACTGGTTCCACGAATGGCTCAGCGGCTGGTTTGGCGGGTCCAACACCACAACGGAGTATGCCGGCCGGCGCGTGAAGATCTCGAACACCTCCGGAGTGCTGCTCTTCGCCGACATCGAGATCCAGATCCCCAGGCGCGAGGTGGAGGGGACCTTCCGCAACATCGTCGGCGGGATCCATGGCGAGGGAGTCTCCGGCAAGCTGAATTTCGACGTCGCCAGCGGCAACATCGCTCTGGAAGACCTCTCGGGCAAGATCGCGGCCGATTCGGGCTCCGGCGACATCATGGCGATGTCGATCGAAGGCTCCTACTCCTGCGACACCGGAAGCGGCGACTGCCTTCTGGAGAAGGTGCGCGGCGACACGATCTCTATGGACACCGGCTCGGGCAACATCAAGGCCCACAAGGTCTCCGCGAAGCGTCTCTCGGCCGATACAGGCTCGGGCGACGTCCTGGTCGAGGAGGCCGATGTCGAGAGCATCTCGGCCGACACCGGCTCGGGCGACGTGGAGGTGGCCTGCGACGGTATCCGGCTGGTCGAGGTGAGCGTGGATACCGGAAGCGGCGACGTCACGCTGCACATCCCGTCGGATGCCGGCTTCACGGCGCACGCAGAGCAGGGATCGGGCGATATCGACACCGGCTTTTCCGATGCGCAGCCGATCCTCGAGGACAGGCAGGTGGTTGGATATCGCCGTGGGGACGGCAAGATCCGCATCAAGGTGGGCACCGGGAGCGGCGATCTGAGGATCAGCCCCGGAGTCTGAGCTCCTTCTTCTTGATCATGCGCCTCCCGGGCCTAGATTTCGTCCAGTCCGCTGGACGGACCCGGGAGGTGCCATGGGATTCCTCGACAACCTGAGAAAGCAGGCCGCCTCGCAGTTCATCGAGGTGGTGGAATGGCTGGACGAGTCCAGCGATGCCATCGTCTACCGCTTCCCCGTCTACAACCAGGAAATCAAGATGGGGGCGCAGCTCACCGTGCGGGAAAACCAGCGCGCCCTGTTCGTCAACGAAGGACAGGCCGCCGACATCTTCGCTCCCGGCCGCCACACGCTGTCCACGCGCAACGTGCCGATCCTGACGACGCTGCGCGGCTGGAAGCACGGCTTCAAGTCCCCCTTCAAGGCCGAGGTCTACTTCTTCAACACCCGGCTCTACACCGACCAGAAGTGGGGAACCGCCAGCCCCGTGATGATGAAGGACCGCGAGCTGGGGATGGTCCGGCTGCGCGCCTTCGGGACGTATGCCTTCAAGGTCGCAGACGCCAAGGCCTTCTTTGCGGCTATCGTGGGAACGCGCGGATTGACCACCACCGACGAGATCACCGGCCAGCTGCGCTCGACCATTCTGACGCGGTTTTCCGACATCGTGGCCGAGTCGGGCGTCCCGGCGCTCGAGCTGGCCGGCAACTACGACGAGCTGTCGGCGCTTTGCCGCACCACCCTGGCTCCCGAGTTCGCCTTGTATGGACTGGAGCTGTCCCGGCTCTTCGTGGAAAACATCTCGCTTCCCGAAGACGTCCAGGCCGCCATCGATCAGCGGTCGCGGCTGGGGGCGCTGGGATCGCAGCTTGACTCCTTCGGCCGCCTGCAGGCCGCCGAGGCGATGACCATGGCTGCCTCAAACCCCTCGGGCGCCGCGGGCGCCGGGATGGGGCTTGGGGCAGGCATCGCCGCGGGTCAGGCGATGCTCCAGTCGCTCGGCCCCGCGGGGGCCGGCCAGCACGCTCCTGCCCCCCAGGGCGCCCCTGCCCGATGGTCGGTCGCACAGGAGGGGAAGACCTTCGGTCCCTACACCGACCAGGCGATCCTCGAGATGCTGCGCTCAGGGCAGATCGCTGCCTCCACGCAGATCTGGCGTCCGGGAGCGCCGGGATGGGCACCTCTGTCATCGCATCCGGAGTTTGCGCACGCTGTCGCGCCGCCCCCGCCGCCTCCGGGGGGCGGGCGGTAGCAGCGGCCGCGTCACCCTCGCCGGAGGAAGGCCTCGGCGATCCAGCGCACCAGGTCGATGGCCGGCGAGCCGCCGGCATCCCATTGCACGGGCATCTCGGCCGGGCCGGCGCCGGCCAGGACCTTGCGGCGCTTCAGGTCGACGATCTCGGCCTTGAGCGACTCTGCGTCCCGCTGCCGGGCTTTCTCCAGGCCTCCGGACTCGATGAAGCCGAGCAGACGCGTCAGCTCGCCGTTGTCCAGGAAGCAGCCGTGCTGCCTGCAGATATCCAGCACCACGCCCGATCCGGTGGCGAACGAGTCGCGGTTCATGTGCTTGCGGCACTGCGGGCATCTACGGTAGGAGGCCGCCGCAGCACCCTTCTGGCGCGAGCCGGACTGGGCGGCAGAGGGTTGATCGAACGGCCTCAGGTCGGCCCGCGTCTCGGCCTGCGTGTTGATGGCCGCCAGGGTGTCCGGGGAGAGCCACAGGCCGCCGCACCGGTCGCACTCGTCGAAAGACGAGGCGCCCGCCCGGCGCCGGACCATCGCCGCTCCGCACCCTGCGCACGAGACAGCCTGGTCGGGTGTGATGCGCGTCTCGGCGGGAAGCAGCCGGCCGCACGCGCGGCAGTTGCGATCTCCCGCGACGTTCAGCGCCAGGCACGTTGCGCAGCGGCGCGTGGAGCAGACAGACCGGCAATGGACGCAGGCGCGGCGCTCCGGATCGAGCGGCCCCCCGCACGAGGGACAGCTCAGTGCGCGGGCGGAACCTCCGGTCACAGATGCAGGGCGAAGCCGGCGTACGGTCCGTGCATCTTCAGGTCGACGTGATTGTCCTGATCGTCGTCGCTGGCTTCCAGATCGAAGTAGCGATACCCGGCGGTGATGCCGAACTTGCCGCCCAGGAAGAGATACTCCATGGAGGCATAGGCATCGATCATGCGCTCCTCGATTCCGGAGACGTGCGCCGACATGCCGGAGGCTTCGCCGTGGATCGTCAGCTGCTTGAGCGGGTGCACCCCGAAGGTCACGCCCACCGCGGGAACCGGGATGCTGAAGTCCTCCTGCTCGTCCAACCCCGACGAGCTGATCTGCGTATCCACCTCGATCTGATGCGCTCCCAGGATGAAACCGAAGCTCACCATCGGAACCCCGAAGGTCAGACCAACCATCCCCTTGTAGTGCTTCAGGTCGAACTCCGAACGGATGTTGGATCCGGCCGGGAAGGTGGCGCCATTGAAGTCGAGGTCCTGGCTCAGCGTGCTGCCGCCCGAGTAGCCGTTCTCCTGGTAACCGAACGAGAACTGGAACATGGCGACGTGGAAGAAGCCGTCCACACCCAGGAGCCTTTCCTCGGAATCCAGGCCGAAGGTGTCCTCCAGATCGAAGTCGGTGCCGGCGCCCCCGTCGGCCACCTGTCCTCCGCCGCCCAGGTTGCCCATGAATCCATAGGGAGCCAGATAGAGAGTCGCTTCACCCGCCAGGGTGCTCGAGGCTGCACCGGCGCACGCGATGACGAATATGGCGGCCAGCAAGGTCGCCTTCGAGGTGAGAGTCTGCTTCATGAGGACACCTCCAGCAGTTGGCCGCCGGCGCGTCGTGGCGGAGGCGGGCAGGCGAATCTAGTGCCCTGTCAGAGGCGCTCGCAAGGAACGCGCCCCGCGCCATGGGCCGCGCGGAAAGCGGGATTTTCCGGGTTTTGACCCCTTAGCGCGCCGGGGCGGCGGGGGCCGGACGGCGCCGGGGCAGGGAGACGAACCCCATCTGTCCGGAGAGGGGATCGAAGAGGGCCAGGGCGTTCTTTTTCTCGTCGTGCCAGAGCAGCGCCCCCCGGCAGTCGGCCAGGATCTGCACCGCGGGGTTGGTCAGGCAGGTCTTGCAGACCTGGCGGGTGTCGTTGAACCAGACGCACGTGTCACCCTCGGTGAGCAGGCCCCTGCCGCTCAGCCGCGCGATGTAGCCGTCGGTGGCGGGATCGAGCTTCATGGTGATCTGCCCGCTCTGCGCGTCGATCAGCCTGCCGGCGGCGGTCAGCAGGCGCCCGTCGGCGGACCAGGTCAGATCGCCTCCCAGCGCCAGCGCCTCGGTCACCGAGAGGGGATCCGACCATCGTCCTGTCCCGGCCTGAGGAATGCCCAGCTCGACGGCGCGCCGGCCGCTTCCGTCGATTGAGGAGAGATAGACGATCCGATCGGTCACCTGGGCCGACTCGCTGGAAGGAGAAGCGACCTTCCATGCGAGAAACGCGATCCGCAGCACATCGGGAGAGGCCTCGATGGCGGTGATGATCTGGCCATCAAGCCTTGCCAGCTCACGCGCCGCCGAGGCCTGATCGGGGCTCCTGAACAGGATCGCCTGCGCCATCGGGCGCCCGCCGGCGTCCTTCGCATCCAGCTCGTTGCGCGCGTAGATCACTTCTTCGCGCTGCGTGAGCCAGACGGGCGAGCAATGCGTGCCGGACGTGGCCGACAGCCTGCGGGGACCCTGGCCATCCCATCCGTCTGAGTAGACGTCGTTGCGCAGGATCGGCCTGCCGGGGATCTCATCGGTGCCCAGAAAGACCAGCCGCTTCGAGTCCCACGAAGGATCGGGCGCGAACGAGTGCGCCAGCGGCGCCAGCGTCACCGTGGCGGCGCCGTCGGCTCCGGCGGCGATCAGCCTGTAGTAGCCCGACTCCACCGTCGTGTAGACGATGCGCGATCGGTCCGCCGTGCGCCGGAACCAGCGCGGCGAGATCGGGCGCCCGGCCGCATTGATCGTTGCGATGGGGATCATCTTGTGGCCACCGCTGCAGGCGGGTCCGGCCGAGGGATCGGGCGCCGGAGGTCCCGGGGGAGGTGTCAGAGGGACAAGAGAAGCCGAAGCCGCGGGCTTCATCGCGCGCAGGGTGGCGGTGAGCTGGGCCAGGTACTCTTTTGTCGGCCCGGGTTTCATCGACCGGGCGGCTTTCTCCATGCTCGGCAGCGCGGCGACGCCCAGCCCGAACAGTCCGTTGACCGCGCCCAGGCTCAGTGGCTCGCGCGCGCCGGGGTCGCGCAGGATCGCTTCGTAGTCCGGCATGGCGGCTTCGCCACGGCGTCCCAGACTCATCAGCCAGGCGTCGTCGGCCAGCGCCTCGGCCTCCGCCCGCAGGTCCGGGGGCAGCCTCCCCCGAGTGATCCGTCGCAGCGCCAGGGCCGCCTCGTCGCCGCGAGACCCGGAGGCGATCCCCGCAAGGCCCCGCAGCGCCGCGCGCGCGGCGGGCGGGCTCGACAGGGGGTCGTTTGCGATCCGCTCCAGCTCGACGACGGCGGCCGGGCCCCGCGCGGCCAGTGTGACCACCGGAGCGGCCTGGAGCACTTCTTCGATCCGGGTCCGCAGGCGCGCCGCCATGCCGCCCGAGTCGGCCAGCACGATCTCCCTCATGCTGCCGAGCGCCGGCACCGCGGGCTCGCCGATCGGTGCGAGCGTCTCGATGATCAGCTCCTGCTGTGATGGCGTGGCCTGCTGGAAGTAATTGGCCAGAGGAGAGACACCTGCATCGCCGTGGGCCCCCCAGGCCTTGATCAGCGCCTCGCGCAGGGAAGGGCTGCGCTGCCATTCCGGCCAGAGGAACCGGGTCGCCTCGAGATCGCCCCCGCGCGTGATGACGCGGTAGATCGCCTCCACGACGCGATCGTCGCGCTGCTCCAGCGCCAGGTAGCGGCCCAGCGCCGGCGTGGCCTGGCCGCCCAGGGAGATCAGCCGCGCCTCGGCGCGCGATGCCTCCGCCCGATCGGCGGAGCCCAGCGAAGCCACCAGCCGATCCGCCTCGTCGGCGGGGGCGCCCGCCGGCGCAGCCATCGCGATCATACCCAGTGCCAGAATCGCCATGCAGAAGCGCATGAGGCGATTCTTGCCGCCCGCCGCGAGAGCGTCAAGCGTTCGTGTTGAAGGAAGATGGACGCGGCGGTAAGATGAATCTCCTTCCTTCCAGGAGCACGCCCGCATGCTGATTGTGATGAAACAGGGGGTCACCGAAGCGGAGGTGGCCGAGGTGGTGGAGCGCGTCACGGCCATGGGGCTGCGCGCCCACCCGATACCAGGGTCGCTGCGCACCGCGATCGGCGTCACCGGAAACCAGGGCCCTCTCGAGGCCGCCCTGTTCGAGCTGATGCCCGGTGTGCTGCGGGCCATCGCGGTGACTCAGCCCTTCAAGCTGGTCTCGCGCGAGGTCCGGCACGACGACACGGTCATCAAGGTGGGCGAGCGGCAGATAGGCGGCGGGGTCTTCGCCGTCATCGCCGGTCCCTGCGCCGTGGAGACCGAGCAGCAGACCATCGGGATCGCCCAGCGCGTGGCGGCGGCGGGGGCGCACTTCCTGCGCGGCGGCGCCTTCAAGCCCCGCACGTCGCCCTACTCGTTCCAGGGACTCGAGGAGAAAGGGCTGCGCATCCTGGTCAAGGCGCGCGAGGAGACCGGGCTGCCTATCGTCACGGAAGTGCTCGATACGGACACGGTCGATCTGGTGGCAGAGCACGCCGATGTGCTCCAGATCGGCGCCCGCAACATGCAGAACTACTCGCTGCTCAAGCGCGTCGGCCGGATCCGCCGTCCCGTCCTGCTCAAGCGCGGGATGTCGGCCACGGTGGACGAGCTGCTCATGTCGGCCGAGTACATCGCCGCCGAGGGGAACTACAGCATCTGTCTGTGCGAGCGGGGCGTGAGGACCTTCTCCAACCACACGCGCAACACGCTGGATCTGTCGGCCGTCCCCGCGGTGAAGTCACTCTCGCATCTGCCGATCATCGTGGATCCCAGCCATGGGACGGGCAAGCGCGACAAGGTGATCCCGATGGCGCGGGCCGCCGCGGCCGCGGGAGCGGACGGACTCATGGTGGAGGTCCACGCAAATCCTGACCGGGCCCTCTCCGACGGGCCCCAGGCACTGCTGCCCGATCAGTTCGACACGATGATGCGCGAAGTGCGCGCCATCGCCGCCCTCGTGGGTCGGACGCTGTAGGCATGGAAGCGATCCTCGCACTGGAGGACGGCCGGGTCTTCCGAGGGCGCTCCTTCGGCGCCACGGGCGAGCGGGGCGGCGAGGTGGTGTTCAACACCTCGATGACTGGCTACCAGGAGATCCTCACCGACCCTTCCTACCGCGGGCAGATCGTGACCATGACCTGCCCGCAGATCGGCAACTACGGTGTGAATGACTTCGACGAGGAGTCGCGCAGGCCCCAGGTCGAAGGATTCGTGGTCCGGGAGATCTCCGAGATCCACAGCAACTGGCGCTCGCGCAAGGACCTGCCGCAGTACCTCAAGGAAAACGACGTCGTGGGCGTCTCCGAGGTGGACACGCGCGCGCTGACCAGGCATCTCAGATCGCGCGGCGTGCTGCGGGGGATTGTCTCGACGCTGGACAGGGGAGCCGACAGCCTGGTCCTCAAGGCCCGACAGGTTCCGCTGCTCGCCGACCAGGATCTCGTGGGCAAGGTGACTGCCGCGGCCCCCTACCTGGGCCGCCTCCCGGCCGAGCAGCTCTGGAAAGGCGAAGCGCCGCGCCGGCGCCGCTCCCGCTTCCGCGTGGTGGCCTTCGATTTCGGGATCAAGGAGAACATCATCCGCTCGCTCGTCAGGGTCGGCTGCCGCGTCACGGTGGTGCCGGCGGGCACCAGGCCCGAAGAGGTCCTGGCCATGGAGCCCTCGGGGATCTTTCTCTCCAACGGGCCGGGCGATCCCGAGGTGCTCTCGGGGATCGTCTCGACCGTGTCCGGCCTGATCGGAAAGGTCCCCATCTTCGGGATCTGCCTCGGGCATCAGATCCTCGGGCTGGCGTGTGGTGGGCGCACCTTCAAGCTCAGGTTCGGCCACCGCGGCGGCAATCATCCCGTGATGAACCTGGCCACGCGTCGGGTGGAGATCACCGCCCAGAACCACGGCTACGCCGTGGACGCAGAATCGCTTCCCCCGGAGATGGAGATCACCCACGTCAATCTCGACGACGGCACGGTGGAGGGGATGCGCCATCGGGTGCTGCCGGTCTTCTCGGTCCAGTACCACCCTGAAGCCTCGCCGGGCCCGCATGATGCCGGCTACCTCTTCGACCAGTTCGCCCAGGTCATGGCCGGAGGCGACGAAGAGGAGCGTCCCGCGCGCGAGCGCGACACCCGCCGGGGAGAGGACCACCCGGTCCGCCGCTGAGCGGCGTGGTCAGGCTCTCGGTTATCATTCCGGTCTACAACGAAGCCGGGACCATCTCGCAGCTTCTCGCCCGGGTTGCAGCGCAGGGCTCCGGGGCGATGCAGATCGAGGTCATCGCCGTCGATGACGCGTCCACCGACGGAACGAGCACGCTGCTGCAGGCAGCGCGGAGCGATGGCGTGCAGGTAATCCGCCATCCCGCCAGGCGCGGCAAAGGCGCGGCGATCCGCGCCGGCCTGCCGCGCGCCACCGGCGATCTGGTGATCATCCAGGACGCCGACCTGGAGTACGACCCGGCGGACTACGGGCGGCTCGTCGCCGCGGCCCTGGATCACGGCGCGCCCGTGGTCTACGGATCGCGCATCCTGGGGTCCAATCGCTCCTCCTACCTGCGCTACTACTACGGCGGCCGCCTGGTCACCTGGGTCTTCAATGCGCTCTACGGCGGAAGACTGACCGATCTGACGACCTGCTACAAGCTCTTCCGCCGCGACGTGCTCGCGTCGCTGCCCCTGCGATGCGAGGGCTTCGAGTTCTGCCCCGAGGTGACCGCCCTGCTGGCGCGCCGCGGCGTGGCCATCCACGAAGTGCCGATCTCCTACCACCCGCGTTCGATCGAGGAGGGCAAGAAGATCCGCTGGCGCGACGGGCTCACGGCGATCGCCACGCTGTTCCGGCTGCGCTGGCGGCGCGCGGTGAGGTGATCTAGGATTTGCCTCCCAACGGGGGAAGCCTCATGCCACGTCGCCGATTCGCCATCGCAGCAGCGGCCTTGATCGCGCTCCTGACCGGCGCAGCGGCAGCGCCTCCGCCGCCGCCTCCTCCTCCGCCCGGCACCACACGTCCCGCCACCCCGCCGCAGCCTGTTCCGAAGCTGCCGGCGTCGATGGCCGTGAAGACACGGATCAATCTGTTCCTCGAGATGCATTCCTATTTCATGATGGGTGCGCGCTCGCTCGGCGAGACCGCGCCCGGCTACAAGCCGGAGCTGGAGTCCTACCAGCTCGCCGACGCGTCCATCCGCGAGCCGCGCGTGTGGCAGGAGATCAACGACGCCTGTCTCGAGGCATCCGACATGGCGGCGCTCCAGAAGGCGGGCGAGAGGATCGCCTCAGAGTTCGTCTTCGGAGATCGCGATGGGGCCAGCCTCATCTTCAAGGCGATGGCCTCGGCGTGGCCACGGTGGGAATCCCGGGAGCTGACCGAGTACCGCATCGGGCTCCAGCAGCTCCAGATCACTGTTTTCCAGAGCATCTTCGAGGACATCGTGGCGCCGCGGGTTCTGCCGCGGCTCTACGAACGGTTGGGGTTCGTCCCGCTGGACGCTCCCGTCACCCTCTATCCGGTCCTGAGCGGGTATGTGCAGGGCGCCTGGGGAAGGACCGCCGAGGGGTACTACCTGCTGGTCCCGGCGGCCCGCCGGCCGAAGTACGTCATTGCGGAGAACATCCTCCATGAGCTGACCCACGTGATCGAGGCCAGCCAGCCGGTGCCCGGAAAGACTCTCGTCGCGAGGCTGCGCCGCAAGGCCTCCAGCGCCGACTCCAAGTCGCTGGAGGACCTCATCCACGGGCTGGTGGTCTGGAACGCCGGTGAGATGATCAGCCGCTACGTCCGCGACCAGCACCAGCCCCGCCAGTCGCTTTCTCTTGACGCGGCAGATCAGATCAAGCGCTTCAAGGCGGTCTACTCCGGCCCCTGGAGCGACTACCTCGATGGGAAGATCTCCGCCGATGCCGTCATCGACGCCCTGGCCGCAGCGGTGAAGACGCCGCCCGCCACTGCCTCGACGCCCGGGTGACGCCCTGGTTCAAGGTCAGGGAATGACGCCGTCGGCGGCGTTGTTCCCTTCGAGAATCTCCTGGCTCACTTCCGCGGAGTCCACCACCGCGATCAGGTGCTTGCCCGAGGCAGGGGACGGGAGCTCGAAGCTGAACGAAACCATCCGGCTCTTTCCGGGTCCGACGGCTCCCAGGGGTTTGCGCCTGCCCAGGGGGATGTCCCCGGGATCGAACACCGCGTCGTCGGAAAGGTAGACCTGCACGCCGCACGGGCGCGAGGCGCTGTTGCCGCCATTGGCGACCTCCAGCGTGGCGGCGATGCGATCAGTGGCGATGACCTGGGTCCGGGAGATGGTCTGCCAGCTGCCGGTCAGGTCGGGCAGCCGCCGGCGCGCGTAGAGCAGACGGGTTCCTCCGTAAACGCCCGCCACCCTGCTGCCGACGACGTGAGGCAGCCCGGACGGGTCGACGGCGACGGAGGTGAAGAAGCCCGTGTTGAGATTCGCCAGAACGATCCCCTCGAATCCATTGCCGTCGTCCATGGCGTAGGCGAAGGCCGAGTACCCGGAGATGTCGAGCCCGAGGCTGATATGCGGGCGGTCATAGGCATCGATGGCAAGGCCCGGTGAGTCGCCCGGAGGCAGGGATTGGAGGTCCCAGGAGGCTCCCGTCCAGGCGGCGTAGCGCGTTTCCCTGGGACTCTCCGACAGGTAGAAAAGCCGCGGCCTCTGCACGCTGTCGAGCGCGAGCGCAGACAGGATTCCGCTGTCAACGCCACTGACCACCCAGGAGCCCGAGCCGTTCGTGGCCCAGTGGAGTCCGCGGGGAAGGTTCATGTCGCTGAAGCTGACGTGCGCCGTGCCGGAGGGCTCCAGCGCGATCGAGCTGCGGCCGAAGTAGAGGATGTTGTTGCTGATCTCTTCGATGATCCAGTTGCTCCCATCGAACCGCGCATAGCGTGCAATATCTCCGTTCATGCCGCCCGCGTAGCTGATGTGGGGATGGTCGTTGGCGTCGATCGCGATGTCATTCGAGTAGCCGCCATCGTCCACGACCGTCGTCGTCCAGATCGTGCCATCGAAGGCGGCGTACTTGAGGCCCGACGGCTGCCCATCCGCGTGGTAGGCGATCCGCGGGCGGCCCAGCGAATCCAGCGCGATGGAGCTGTACCACCCGACGTCACCCGAGTCCACGATCTGCCTGCGCCACGCTTTGCCGTTGCTGGTGGCGTACCGCAGAACGTGGTTGCTGGGATTGGATCCATCGAGATAGCTGATGTGCGGATTCCCGTTGGCGTCCACCGCGACGCTGCAGTAGTCGCCGCCGCGGCCGAGCTCCGCCACCTTCCATCCCGCGGCAGCGGGCGCCTGGATGGCGAGCATCAGGCCGGCCGAAAGCAGGACTCGCTGCGTGATCGCGCGCATGGCTGACTGCAAGCATACCGCGAAGCGGTTCAAACGTATCATGGGATTCAGGGATAAGCCGAAGAGGGCGCACCCCATCCGAATCAGGAGAAGCGCACATGCAGACCGAGATCAGGTACCAACCTTCCTATTCACTCGCCATTGTGAAGCTGGCCGCCGGAGAGTCGGTGCAGGCCGAGTCGGGTGCCATGGTCAGCATGACGGCCAACATCACGGTGGACACCGCGATGAAAGGCGGCCTGATGGGCGCGCTGGCCCGCAAGGTCCTGGGCGGCGAGTCGCTTTTCTCGAACACCTTCACGGCGCAGGGAGGGCCCGCGGAGATCACGCTGGCGCCGTCGCTTCCCGGCGACATCACGGCGATGAGCCTCAAGGGCGAGACGCTCTTTCTCCAGTCCGGGTCGTTTCTGGCGGGCGATCCCGCTCTCACTCTCGATCTGCAGTGGGGCGGAGCCCGCGGCTTTTTTGGGAGCGAGGGGCTCTTCCTGCTGCGCGTCGCCGGCAGCGGGCCGATCCTGGCGTCCAGCTATGGCGCGATCCACCGGGTGGAGATCGCCCAGGGACAGCCCTACATCTGCGACACGGGCCACGTCGTGGCCTTCACCCAGGGGCTCAGCTACGAAGTCCGCAAGGTGGGCGGATGGAAGTCCACACTGCTTTCCGGCGAGGGGCTGGTGTGCGAGTTTCGCGGCAGCGGGGTGCTGTGGCTCCAGTCGCGCTCGACCCAGGCGTTTCTCTCGTGGCTGATCCCGCGCATCCCCACGCGGACCGGAGGCTCGGGAAGCAACCGCGTGCTGGGCGACCTGTTGGGAGGGTGATGAGCCCGCTCAACGCTGACGACGCGGGCGGGGCTGGGAGGGATCGGTCCGCGGCAGCGGAATGGGCGTGTCGGCCAGCATCCAGGCCATTACCGACATCGCCGCCACGTTGAGCCTGAGGCCCTCTGGATCGACCTTGTCGAGCGTGTCGGCCGGGGAGTGGTGGTAGTCGAAGTAGTAGGTGGAATCCTGGCGCAGTCCGAGCAGCGGGACGCCGCCTTCCGAAAGCGGTCCGATATCGGCGCCCCCACCCCCCTGCCAGATGCGGCCGGCGCCGATCCCTGCCAGCAGCCCCCCGAACCCGCGCGCCATCTCCTCGCCGCCACGCCCGGCGCTCAGCGAGAATCCCTGCGGCCTCCCGGCGCCGGAATCAGACTCGATCGCCGCCACGTGCAGCGGCCATTCGTCCTTGTGCGCCGCGGCGTACCCTCTGCCGCCGCGCAGGCCGTTTTCCTCGTTGGTGAACAGGACGGCGCGGATCGTGCGGCGCGGGCGTGGCTCCATGGTCTTGAGCAGCCGCAGCGATTCCATCACGATCACCACGCCGGCGCCGTCATCGATTGCCCCCGTGCCCAGGTCCCATGAGTCAAGATGCGCACCGATCAGCACCACCTCGCCAGGAGCCGCCCGCCCCTGAACCTCGGCCAGCACGTTGGCCGACTCGGCCTCGGGCAGCGTCCCGCAGCCCAGCTCCAGCCGGACTGTCACGCTGCCTTCCGATTCCAGCAGCCGGTGGATCAGCATGGCGTCTTCGGCCGCGATGGCGGCGGCGGGGATCTTCGGCGTGCCTTCCTCGTAGCGCATCGCCCCGGTGTGCACCAGGCGGTAGTCGGCGGTGCCCAGCGAGCGCACCAGCGTGGCCACGGCGCCCAGCTTCGCCGCCTCGATGGCGCCGGTGGTGCGCAGCGGAGAGGCCGCGCCGTAGTCCTCGCCGCGCTTGCCGTTGCAGCGCATGATCCTGTTGTACAGGACGATCCGGCCCGCCACCTTCGCGCCCTCGCGCTTGAGCGCATCGATGCTGTCCACTTCGATCACCTCGGCCCTGATCCCGCCCGGAGGTGTTCCGATGCTGCCCCCCAGGGCGGCGACGGCCAGTGGCTGGGCCGTGGGGGTCTCGATCGAGGCCTTCTCGATGCCGCGGACCCAGTGCGGCACCATGACCCGCTCGGTCCAGACCCTGTCGGCCCCGTCGCGCGCCATCTCCTCGGCGGTCCAGCCGACGGCCTGCTCCAGCTGCGCCGAGCCGCTCAGCCGTGGGCCGATCCGATCGCACAGATAGGCGAGCTTGCGCCAGCCGCCATCCCCTGCGCGCGCCTGCTCGATCAGGCGCGCCGCGGTTTTGGACTCCGGCGACGCGCACGACACGAGGGCCGTCAGGGCGCAGACGACTGCGATGGAGTGGCGACTCACCAAGGCTCGAGCTCGTCGGCCAGCAGTCGGAGGAAGAGGCCCACGTCGGTGACGATCCCGGAGGCCTGCGCCGAGCCGCGATCCACCAGCTTGGTGACGGTGGCGGGATTGATGTCCACGCAGATGGTGCGCACCCAGGACGGGGTCATGTTCCCCACGCCGATGCCGTGCAGCATCGTGCCCAGGATGATCACCAGATCGCTGCCGGCCAGGGCCGCGGCGTAGCGCTCCTGGGCTTCCACCATGTCCATGAGGGTATCGGGCAGCGGGCCATCGTCCCGGATGGATCCCGCCAGCACCATGTCCACGTTGTTGCGGATGCACTCGAACATCACGCCGGACCGCAGCACGCCTTTGTCGACCGCCGCGGCCAGCGATCCGCACTTGCGGATCGCGTTGATGGCGCGCATGTGGTGCTTGTGCCCCTCGGCGACCGGGATCCCGGTGCCCATGTCCACGCCCAGCGACGTGTTCAGCAGCGCGGCCTCCACGTCATGGACGCCCAGGGCGTTGCCCGACAGCAGCACCTGCACGCAGCCCGCCCGGATGAGGCGGCACAGGTGCTCCGAGCCGCCCGTGTGCACCACGACCGGCCCGGCCACGACGGTCGTGCGGCCGCGGCGGCCGTGGATTCCCTTCATCGCCGCGGCGAGCCCAGCGACCGCCAGCTCCACGCGGCGCTCGGAGGAGACCTCGTTGTTCATGAAGGCGAAGTCGGACTTGTCCTTGTCGCGAAACGGCGGGAAGACCTGGACGCCCGTCAGCCCGCAGACCACCTGATCGCCGCGCTTCACATCCCGCAGCTTCACGCAGCGCGCCGACGTGGTTTCCCCGGAGGCTCCGGTGACCACGACCACGGCGTCCATCCGCTGGTTGTCCACCGGCAACCAGCGCCCCTGGTGATAGACGCGCGTGCGGTGGTTGGTCGTGGAGTAGAAATCATCCGGGGCGGTCCCGTCCCCCTCGGACGGCCGCAGCACGACCGGGTCCGTGTCCTCGAGCAGATGGCAGCCCAGCGACGACAGGTTCTCCAGGATGGAGGCGAGCTGGTCGGGACGCGGCGCGTCCACGACGATCTCCAGCCGGGAGTAGTCGCTGACCGTGCGGCCGATGTCGAACCGGGCGATCTCGTAGGAGCCGCCGTTTTCCACCACGATGTCGAGGTATCGCGACATCAGGCCGGTGTCGATCAGATGCCCTTCGGCAATCAGCTTGCGTCCTGATTCCATGCGCTCGCGGCGTCCGCATCTGGTAGCATGAGCCCTCCTCGAACCCATTCGGAGGCCATGCATGGGCATTGTTCATCAGACCGAGCTGCAGGGTATCAAACTTCACAGCCGGGGGAAGGTCCGCGATATGTACGATCTGGGAGACCAGCTCCTGATGGTCTCCACCGATCGGATCTCGGCGTTCGACTATGTCCTGCCCAACGGCATCCCGGACAAGGGCCGGGTCCTGACGCAGCTGTCGCTCTTCTGGTTCGGCCAGCTCAGGGAGATCGTCCAGAGCCACCTGGTGACCACCGACGTCGCGGCCTTTCCCGAGCCGCTGCGCCGGCACGCGGACGTCGTGGCCGGCCGATCGATGCTGGTGCGCAAGGCAGAGATGTTCCCGGTGGAATGCGTCGTGCGCGGCTACCTCGCCGGCAGCGGACACAAGGAATACCTGGAGACCGGCGCCGTGTCGGGCAACAGACTGCCCGCGGGCCTGAAGCTGGCGGATCGTCTCCCCGAGCTGATCTTCACCCCCGCCACCAAGGCCACCACCGGCCACGACGAGAACATCAGCTTCGATCAGATGGCGCGCATCGTGGGGGCGGGCAAGGCGGCCGCGCTGCGCGACCTGTCGTTTGCCATCTTCCGCAAGGGGATGGAGATCGCCGAAAAGGTCGGGATCATCATCGCCGACACCAAGTTCGAGTTCGGTATGATCGGGGGGCAGATCATCCTGGCCGACGAAGTCCTCACTCCGGACTCATCGCGCTTCTGGGAGGCGGCCACCTGGCGTCCCGGCGCCTCTCCGGCGTCTTTCGACAAGCAGTTCGTGCGCGACTATCTGGAGTCGATCCGCTGGAACAAGCAGCCGCCCGTGCCGGAGCTGCCCGCGGAGATCGTCGAGGGGACATCGCGCCGGTACCGCGAGATCTACCAGCGCCTCACCGGCCGCGCACTCTTGTAGTGTCGAGCCCCGGGCCATGACCTGCAAGGCGTTCGCCCGCACGCTCGGACTGATCGGTGACCGCTCGCGGCGCAGGAGCTCTAGAAGCCCGCATTTCTCACCAGATTTCTGCTGCGACCGCGGACCTGCTCGCCATGCCGGGCGTCCTCGCGGCTCGGCCACTCAACGTATCGTCAAGATACGCCTCGCGGTCTCGCCGCCGCGGTTGCCCGGCCTGCCGGCATCTGCGCGGTCTCGCGACGAAACCCGGTGAGAAAAGCGGGCTTCTATGAAAGCGGCCATCCGGGTCAAGGTGGTTTTGCAGCGAATCGAAGGTGTGTCGCACTGGTGGGCCGCAGATCGGGAGGCGTCAAGCTTCTATCCGCGCTCCT
>Ga0187892_10004377_pt1 | contig 23813 bp, 17 predicted proteins | sample MA1701073metaG_FD_139345 | JGI IMG/M metagenome (GOLD analysis project Ga0187892, IMG submission 139345) | Bio-ooze microbial communities from a basaltic lava cave in the Kipuka Kanohina Cave System on the Island of Hawaii, USA - MA170107-3 metaG ... | reverse complement strand
ATTGGGGTTGTTCTTGATGGGCACCAGGGCACTGGCGCTGTTGACGACATTGCCGCCGGGGATGAGGTAGAGACCGGCGTCGTAGTAGGGAATCGTCGTTGGTCGGGTGAGGTCGTTGGCGGGCCCGGGTGGCCAGACGACGAGCAGGTCGTTGTTCGGTGCTGCCGATGGATGCGTGAACTTGCCAACACGCACACCGCCGGGGCCCACCGGTGCCGCCTCGTCGTTGCCGTGTGTGAACGGCACGATCGAATACATTCCCCACGGGGTGAAGGGCATGCGGAACGGATACATGAACCCTTGGCCGACCGTCTGCTGGATCGAAGGATTGTCATCGATGAACGCGCTGTAGAAGGATGGGGTGCCGGCAGGTGGGTGGAGAGGGATGCGGTAGAGCGCGCCGAAGCCGTTGTTGTTGAGATTGTAGTAGTCGACGATCACCAGATCATCGTTAGACAGCTGCGTCATGAAGTGGAACGCCTGACCATCGCGGAAGGCGCTGATGATCGGTCCCCAATTCCGGCCATCGGGGTAGATCGACCAGATGCCCCACAGGCGCGTGTCGCGCAGCCCTTGCGATTCGTGTGAGCTGAACATGACCCGCCCGTCGCGCAGTGGGGTTGGATGCAGGGCGCTGCTGACGTTGAGGTAACCAATCTCTGTAACGTTGCTGCCGTCGTCGTCCATGACAAAGAGCTGCAGGGTCGGGTTGGTGTACCCTTTGGGCGGCAGGAAACCGTTGCGGTTGCTGGTGAAGACGATCTTACCGCCGGCCAGCGGCGCTGGGCCGAGGTTGAAAATGCCGTAGCCAAGGTGGTCGTAGGCGTACTGGTTGGGCACGTCGCTCGGCTGATACGCGCCATCGGCGGTTTGATACCAGATCGCGGCGCCGCTGTTCGGTGTGAATTCGCCGGGCGGCAAGGGCGCGTACGGATCGTTCAGGCTGCCCGCGTGCGTCAGTTGGCGGATCTCACGCGTCTGCAGGTTGATGCGAAAGATATCGGCGCCGGCCCACGGCAGATCGCGCTGGCCGTTGACGTTCTCCGGGTCGTAGAAATAGCTGTAGTAGACCCACTGCCCGTCGAACGAGACGAAGGGATCGGTGACCGATCCGTTCCCACCTGCCACCAACACCTCCTCCGAACCGTTGGGGTGCAGCAACATCAGATCGGCGCCGGCATCGATCCGTGCCGGATGGAAGACCTCCGGCCACGTCGTGTTGGTATTGTCGCCGAAGCGCGGCTGACGGACGTAGACGATGTCGTACGGGACCGGCTGCGCACCCGCTGCAGTCGCAGTCACGATCACCGCAAGGAGCGTGGCGATGCACGTGAAAGTGCGAAGCGATCTGCGGAGCGCCATAGGCTTCCGTGAGCGGCGAAGTTACTCGCGTGTATCAGCAAGAGCAGTGCCGCACCAGCGCGCCGATCGGCTGTCGCTTTCGTCACCGGTATCGTGCAGAATCGCCGTCGATCCATGGACACGAAGCCATTTGGGTGGAGCGGAATCCATGTGCCGGTCATTGGGCAAGGCACGTGGCGCATGGGCGATGCACGGCGCGCTCGCGATGCCGAGGTCGCCGCGCTGAAGCTCGGCTTAGAGCTCGGCCTGACGCACATCGATACCGCGGAGATGTACGGTCAAGGCGGCGCTGAAGAGCTCGTCGCTGCGGCCATTCGCGGGACGCGGCGCAGTGAGCTGTTCATCGTGTCGAAGGTGCTGCCGGAGAATGCAAGCTACGATGGAACGATCCGTGCCGCCGAGCAAAGCCTTCGCCGTCTGCGTCTCGATTACCTCGACCTGTACCTGCTGCATTGGTCCGGCAATCATCCCATCGCCGACACCATGCGCGCCATGGAAGACTTGGTCGCCGCCGGCAAGATCCGACTGCTCGGGGTCAGCAACTTCGACGTCGACGAGATCCGCCAAGCCATGGCGGCACTGACACGCCAACGATTGGCCTGCAATCAGGTGCTGTACAACCTCTCCACGCGCGGGATCGAGCGCGATCTCATTCCGTTCTGCGCGCGCGAGGGCATTGCCGTCGTCGGCTACACGCCGTTCGGCAACCTGCCACGTGCGGGGAGCAAGGAGTGGACAGTGCTGGAGACGATCGGGCGCTTGTACGACAAGACGCCACGCCAAGTCGCCTTGCGGTTTCTCACCCGCGGCGAGTCATTGTTCGCGATCCCCAAAGCGACGGACGTTGCGCACGTACGCGAAAACGCCGGCGCCACAGACTTCACACTCACTGACGCCGACATCTCCGCCATCGACCGCGCCTTCCCCGCGCCGCGCGGCAAGGGGCCGCTGGCGACGGGGTGAAAAGGTCGGTCCCCGGTTTCCGGTCCCCGGTCCTCGGTTTCTTGGTCCCGGGTTCTTGGTCCCGGGTCCCTGGTTGAATGGTCTCCGGGTGTCGCGACCGATCTTTTCGACGCGAGATGCGTATGCTAGGCGCTCCTCAAACCAGGGACCAGGGACCAAAGAAGAGCGGTGGTGTGGCATGGATGAGCTTCTCGCTTCATTGAATCCAGTCCAACAACGCGCCGTGCTCCACCCCGAGGGCCCGCTGTTGATTCTTGCCGGTGCCGGGTCGGGAAAAACGCGCACGCTCACCTATCGCGTCGCCCACCTCATCGGCGCGCGCGGCGTGCCGCCCTGGCGCATCTTGGCGGTCACCTTCACGAACAAAGTCGCCGGTGAGCTGCGCGAACGGGTGCAGCGGCTACTGGGCGAAAGCGAGGCGCCTTGGGTGTCGACGTTTCATTCGAGCTGCGCGCGCATCCTGCGCCGCGAGATCGCAGCTCTTGGGTTTACGCGCGATTTCGTCATCTACGACGACCAGGACCAAGAACGCCTGCTCAAGGAGTGCCTGCGCGAGCTCGACATTGCCGAGCAGGTGCTGACCCCGCGCGGTGCGGCAGCGTTCATCGACGCCGCCAAAAACAAAGGGATGGTCGCCGGCGCCTACGAGGCCGGCGACGTTTGGCACGACCGGGCAGCACGCGTCTACGCGCGCTACCAGGACAAATTGCGCCGCGCCAACGCGCTCGACTTCGGCGACCTGCTGTTGAGCACCGTGCAGCTCTTCGAAGAGCATGCGGGCGTGCTCGAGCGCTACCGAGACCGCTTCCTGCACGTGCTCGTCGACGAGTACCAGGACACCAATCAGGTGCAGTACCGTCTCACCAACCTGCTGGCCTCGCAGCACCGCAACCTGTGCGTCGTCGGCGACGAAGACCAATCGATCTATCGCTGGCGCGGAGCCGACATCAACAACATCCTCGATTTCGAACGTGACTACCCCGACGTCACCGTCGTCCGCCTGGAACAGAACTACCGCTCGACCGGGACGATCCTCGATGCGGCCGGCGCCGTCGTCGCGCGCAACACGCAGCGCAAAGGCAAGACGCTGTGGACGGAGAACCCGCGCGGCGATCAGATCACGTTGGCCCGCCTCGAGGATGACCTCGACGAGGCGCGTTTCGTAGTGTTCGAGATTGCTCGGCTCCAGCGTGACGGCACGCCGCTGGGCGATATCGCTGTCTTCTACCGCGCCAACGCACAGTCGCGCGGCTTTGAAGAGGCGCTCGTCCGCAACCGCATTCCCTATGCGGTGGTTGGCGGCGTCCGATTCTTCGCCCGCGCCGAAGTGAAGGACGTGCTGGCGTACTTGCGCGTGCTGGTCAACCCTGCAGACTCGGTGGCAGCCAAGCGCATCATCAATGTCCCGACTCGTGGAATCGGCGCCACCACGGTCGAGCGCATCGCCGCACTCGAGGAGGAAGCTGGCGGCTTCCTGCCGGCGTGCGCACTGGCATTGCAGCGCGGGTTGCTGCGAGCGCCGGGCACCGAAAAAGTGCACGCCTTCCTCGACCTGATCGAGTCGTTTCGAGCCGCCGCCTCACGGCTCGAGTTTCCGCAGCTCGCGGCGCACATCGTCCAGGAGAGCGGCTATGCCACGATGCTGCGCGAGGATCAGTCGGAAAGCGGACGCGACCGCCTGCAAAACCTCGAGCAGCTGCTCGCCGGCATGGAGGAGCACGCCGGCGGAAACCAATCATTGGCTGAATATCTCGAAGAGGTGGCACTGGTGAGCGACGTCGACAGCTATGAGAACCGTGCCGATCGGATCACCCTCATGACCCTGCATTCGGCCAAAGGTCTCGAGTACCCGGTGGTGTTCATCGTCGCGATGGAAGAGGGTCTGTTTCCGCATGCGCGTGTGGATGAGGAGGATATCGAAGAAGAGCGGCGTCTCTGTTATGTCGGCATGACCCGCGCCATGAAGCGGCTGTATCTGACGCACACGCGGCGGCGCCGGGTCTTCGGCGACGATCAGTTCAACCCACGCAGCCGGTTCATCGACGAGATCCCCGCGCAGCTCTTGACCGAGCTGCGCGCGACGGCGCGGCCGGCAACCGGAAGGTCATGGGAGCCGCCGCCCGCAGCCGATGACCACGAACGCGGTGTGCACGTCGTCTATGAGGATGAGGATGGCCTGCGCGTCGGCGCGCGCGTGCGTCACAACATGTTCGGCATCGGCACCGTCCAGCAACTCGAGGGACACGGCGACAATCGCAAGGCCACGGTCGTTTTCAAGTCGGTCGGACGCAAGAGGCTGATGCTGAAGTTCGCAGGTCTCGAACCAGCGTAAAGGACAGGCTGTTACGCTGTTAGGTGTTAGCTGTTAGTGGATGACCAACACCACGCGATAATCACTAACAGCTAACAGCGTAACAGCTAGCAGCCTGTCCTTGGTAACAGCCTAACAGCCTGCCCTTCCGGTATTTCCGTGAGTCCGTTCTCGACGATTTGTACGATCTCGTCGGCTGAGAAACCCATTGCCTGCAGGTTGAAGATCTCGTCGGTCGCGCTCGCCCCGAAGAGCGTGAAGTCGTCGGTGTTGACGGTGATCTTCACACCGCTATCGAAGAGGCGTCGTGCCGGGTGCTCCGCGAAGGAGGGGCAGATTCCCAGCGCGCGATTGCTGGTGGGACACATATGTAGCACGGTTCCACGCTTGACCAGGAGGTCGACAACCGCCGGGTCGTCGACCGCCCGTACGCCGTGCTGGACGGCGTGCACGTTCAGAATCTCGACGGATTCCCGCACCCGCTCGGGGCCACAGAGCTCGCCCGCGTGCGCCTTGAGCCGCAGGCCGTGCTCGGCTGCGAGTCGGTACAGCGGCTGGAAGTCGGACACAATTCCGAGATTTTCGTCATCATAGAGATCGATGCCACGGAACACGCCACTCGCCAGCCACGCTTGCACCCTCGGGGTCACCTGGTCGATCGGCAAACCCCGCGCCACGCCGATCTCCGGAGCAACATGGAGGCGGTCGGCAACCCTCGCGCACTCTGCGGCGATCAGGTCTGCGAACTCGGCATGACTCAAGCCGACGAACTCCGGAATCAACAAATCGAAGCTCATCTCGGTATAGACGACCCCATCGTTTCGCATGCGCTCGAGGGCGGCCCGAATGATGCTCCCGACGCCGTGCGGGGTGGCCAAAACAGGTAGGAGGTTAGTTGAGATATAGTCGAGGAAATTCTTGAAATCGCCGAACATCTGCGGCGGCGGAGGGAGGCGATGGCCGGCCAGCTGCTCGTATGCGCTAAGCGGTGCCGACAGCAGGGCATGGCAGTGGAGGTCGGTCTTGGGCAGGCACCCGACGGTTGCCTGGTCGCCTGCAGCCAGGGCTTGTCGCATCGTCGCCTTCCAACTGTCCAATTGCATAGACAGACTCCTGGGCACCCCCCGTATCGGAATTAGAGTACGAGGAGTAGTAAAAAAGCTCTACGCTTGTGTTGCCGCTTCCAGAATTGCATCCAAGTTTGTAGACTAAACATGACGGGGCCGAGTTAAGTAACGGCCGTCTTCAACGATCTTCAGATAGGGCAACCCTGGTATCGTCTTCGCTAAGGGGACCGTTCCGTGCAGGCCAAACACTCCCTCGACTCCTCGTTGTCCCCTGGCGCCATCGCGACTTTGGGAAGCGCGGACCCGACCTTAAGTCGCCCCGGTCGCATGACCCTAGCCCGTGCGCTGCTCGCTTGCGCACAGTTCGCCGCCGGCGCGATTCTGGGCGGGGCGCTGATGCACGAGGTCACCACTTCTGCCCTTCAGGCTCGTTTGTTGTCGGACTATGCAGCTCGCGTCTCCTACGAGGTGGCGCCCGGGGCGAGCTCGACAATCGCCTTCCCGAACAAGGGACCGTTCGACGAGCAGCGTGGCTACTCCCGCATTCCCGAATTCCAGAACCGCTTGCAAGCTCAGGGCTTCACGGTAGCCAACCAGGCCCGCGTCTCACCCGAGTTGGCGCGGCTGGTTTCCTGGGGTGTCCCGCCGCCTTACGACGAGCCACCGGTGACCGGATTGACCATTCGTGCCGCAGGCGGCGCACCGTTCTACGACTTCACAGGTCACGAACGTATCTTCCGTAGCCTCGACGATGTACCGGCGTTGCTCGTCGACAGTCTGCTCTACATCGAAAACCGAGAGCTTCTCGACCCGTTCGACGCACGCCGCAATCCAGTCGTCGAGTGGGACCGCCTGGCGCTCGCTGGATTCCTCTACGCCGGCAACAAGATCGGTCTACCGGTGTCCTTGCAAGGCGGCAGCACGCTCGCCATCCAGCTCGAGAAATACCGGCATTCGCCGAACGGACGCACCAACTCGGTCCCGGACAAGCTGCGGCAAATGGGCGCCGCCAGCCTCAAGGCATATCAACAGGGGCTCGACACTCGGAGCCGGCGCCGCCAGATCATCGTCGACTATCTGAACACGATGCCGCTGGCGGCGGCACCGGGTTACGGTGAAGTCTATGGCTTCGGTGACGGTTTGAAGACCTGGTTCGGTGCCGACTTCAACGCGGTGCGCGACGCGTTGACCGCACCGGTCTGCAGCATGGACAAGGTGCGTGCCTACAAAGCGTCCCTAGCGTTGCTGGCCGCGGTGCGCGCCCCGACGACGTACCTGGTGAAGTCGCATGCATCGCTCGAGCGGCGCGTCAGCGACTATACTCGACTGCTCACCGAGCAAGGCGTTCTCGACCCCGACTTCGCGGCCGCCGTGCAGGCTATTCCCATCGTGTTTCCGGAACCGGAGCCCATCTCGTTGTCGCCGGCGTCGTTCGTCGAGCGCAAGGCACTCAATGCGGTGCGCACGAACCTCATCCGAATGCTCGACGTGCCGGGTCTGTACGACCTGGATCGGCTGCACCTTGAAGTTGAAAGTGCCGTCGATCCAACCCTGCAAGGCGAAGTGCGAGGACTCCTCGAACGCCTGAGCGATCAACAGTTCGTCGCGGCGCGCGGGTTGAAAGGCAAGCGACTGCTGCGCGGTGGCGATCCCAGCAAAGTGATTTACAGCTTGATGCTGTTCGAGCGAACGCCCGAGGGGAACGTCCTCCGTACGCAGGCCGACAATCTCGATCGTCCATTCGATGTCAACGACGGCGTCAAGCTCGAGCTCGGCAGCACCGCCAAGCTGCGCACGTTGGCGCACTACTTGGAGCTGGTCACGGAGCTCCACCACCAGTTCGCGTCAGTCAACCCCGCATTCATCGCGCAACAAGCCATCGACGCGCAGGATCCGATCACGAGCTGGGTGGCCGAGACGATGGCCAGCGAACCGGGCATCGATCTGGATACGTTGCTGCAGGCCTCCCTCGAGCGAAAGTACTCCGCCACCCCCTGGGAATCATTTTTCACCGGCGGTGGGGTGCATGCGTTCAGCAACTTCGACAAGGCAGACAACGGACGCAAGATGACGCTTCGCGAGGCGTTCCGGCGATCGGTCAACCTCGTCTTCATCCGCCTCATGCGCGACCTGGTGAAGTTCCACCAAGCGCGACTCTCATACAATGCTACCGCGATGCTCGCGGATGCCGACAGTCCGCAACGCCGGCACTTTCTGCAAGAGCTCGTGGAGGAAGACGGCAAGCGGACGCTGGCGCGGGCGTACCGCGCCTACCGCGAACTGTCTCCCAGTGCCAACGTCGATCGGGTGCTCGGGCGCCGCGCCGATTCGCCACGTCACAACGCCATGCTGTTTTTCGCGTGGAACCGTGGCGCCGACGAACAAGATCTGCGCGGCTGGTTGATGTGGCGGCTCGGTAACGTCTCAGAGGAAGAGGTCCAGCGACTGTACCGCGCCTACGGCAATCCGAATCTGAGCGCGGCGGATTTCGGATTTCTTCTCGGGCGTCATCCGGTCGAGCTCTGGTGTGCCTCCCAGCTGATCCATCAGCCCGACCTCAGCTCGAAGCAGCTGCTGGAGCGCAGTGCAGAGGTGCGGGCGCGTGCGTCGGAGTGGCTCTTCAAGACACGCAACCGGCGGGTACAGGACAAGCGTCTGCGCATCCGCATCGAGGAAGACGCGTTCGCTCGCATGACACCGTACTGGCAGCGGCTCGGCTTTCCGTTCGGCGAGCTGCTCCCTTCGTACGCGACCGCAATCGGCAGCTCCTCAGATCGGCCTGCGGCGCTCGCTGATCTGATGGGCATCATCGTCAATGACGGCTATCGCCGGCCGCTGCTGCGCGTGACCAAGCTGCAATTCGCCAAAGGCACGCCGTACGAGACGATCATGGAACCTTCCGGCACCGGCGAACGGGTCATGGACCCGGCTGTGGCCCGCACGCTGCGCACCGCTCTCGCCGACGTCGTCCAGCATGGCACGGCGCAGCGGGTCTCCGGCGCGTTCCTGCGGCCCGACGGCAAGCCACTCGTGGTCGGCGGCAAGACGGGCTCCGGCGACAACCGCTTCGTGACGTTCTATCGCGGGGGCGGAATCCGTTCGTCGCGGGCCGTCAGCCGGACGGCGACCTTCGTCTTTTGCATCGGCGACCGCTACTTCGGGGTGATGACGGCGCTCGTGCCGGGGCGTGAAGCTAGCGAATACGAATTTACCAGCTCGCTGCCCCTCGCAGTGCTGCGCCTCGCCGCACCCTTCATCAACACCCGCCTGCGCACCGAGATCCCTGGCCTCAAGGTCGAGGCGGCGCCCACCCAAACCATCGCGACAACCAAGTCCGAAATGCTCTGACGACAAGAACCTAGAGCCCAGAACACAGCACCCAGACTACAAAACCTCACCTTTCCCCACTGCGGTCTGTGCTCTGGGTTCTGGATTCTGGCTTCTCCATCATTCTCCGATAATCTTGATGAGCACCCGCTTCGTCCGGTTGCCGTCGAACTCTCCGTAGAAGATCTGCTCCCACGGGCCGAAATCGAGCTGGCCCGCCGTAATCGCCACCACGACCTCGCGACCCATCACTTGTCGCTTGTGGTGCGCATCGCCGTTGTCCTCGCCGGTGCGGTTGTGGTGATAGCGCTCCGGGCTCGCATCGAACGGTGCCAACCACTCGAGCCAGCGAGCGTAGTCCTCGTGCAATCCGGGCTCGTCGTCGTTGATGAAGACGCTCGACGTGATGTGCATCGAATTGACCAAGCACAGACCGTCGCGAACGCCGCTCTCACTTACTGCGGCCTGCACTTGCGGCGTGATGTTGACGAACGCCATCCGTTTCTTGATGTTGAGGGGAAGCACCTTTCGGTAACTCTGCATGCGCTCAAGCTACAGGCTGCAGACCGCACCCTGCAAGCCGGCCACTCGAGGATCCGCAACAGCGGTCACCGGCCCTGGCCATGGCAAAACGCAGGGCTACGGCACGCGCGCAATGAAAAGCTGGAGTCCACAGCCGGAATTGGTGGCGGGTGCACAACGAAGATGTTGCGACCCTTCTCCCGGCTCCTCGTGCGCTGGTGCTAGCCGGCGCGCGGAGGCGGAACGCCGGGCTTCCTCGAGATCACGATCCACATCGGCGGGAAGGGTCGCAGGAACGAGAACCGACTGCGGAGTGGCGCGTCGTCGACAGTCGCCACGTACTCGAGGCCGCAACTCGCGATCATCCGGCGGAAAGTCTCAAGGGGTGGCTCGGGACGGACGTTGTACGGCTTTGGCTCGACGATGGTGCCCCTCCACCGCGGTGGCGAGAACCAGAGCTGCGCGTCGAAGGGAGCCTGAACATAAGGGCACACCAGGGCTCCTGGATTCAAGTGATCGACGACGTTCGCGTAGAACCGCTCGTGGATCTTCCAGCCCGCATCGATCGCGCACAGACGCCCTTGGTGCAAAGTGCGCGCGAGCCGGGTGGAACCCAACAGGCGGTGCGCCGAGTTGTCGGCGTAGTACCAGGGTGGGTTGCCGACGACCAGATCGAAGGTCTCAACCGCCGGGATCGAGTCGAAGTTGTCACTCAGATGCACCGAGACCCGGTCCTCGAGATGGTTGTCGCGCTAGGTCCGGCGCAGCGTCTCCACGGCAATCGGATTGATGTCGGCGAGGCAGAGCCGCTCACAAATCCCTTCGGCAAGCAGCGAGAAACCGATGAAAGCGGGTCCACTGCACCACTCGAAGGCGCGGCCGAACACCGGCCGGTCGAAGACGTGCGTCCGGAAGAAGTTCAGATAGGGCCGCACCAGCGACCGGCCCGAACCGTCGAGCTCACGCAGGTAGTGGATCCGTAGACCCTTGTGGCTCCAGATCTCCAGGTGCTTCGCGCGCCGCCCCACCGCGTCGAAGGCAGCCCGTACGCGAAACGCCAAGCGGACCTCCCTCGTGATTTACGACGGGCGGCCCCCGTGCACCCGAACACGATTTTTATGCCGTGCAGCTTTGACGCTGTCAACGTACAATCTACCGTAGATAGGGTGATAGCCTACTGTAGAACGGGTGACAGCGCCCAAGCCGCGAACGTTGAGTCGTCATCGAGGCCAGCCCCGAGGCCTCCGGGCTTAGCAAACTGACTCCGGCCTCGCCGCTGCCCCGGCAGGCGGCGCGGACCCTACGCCGGCGGTGTGGGCTTGCGGAACGCTAGCGTTGCAGGACCCTCCGGCAACCAATTCAGCGTCAGAATGCGACCCCGGGACCCGCCGAGGCGGGCGATGGTGATCGAGGCGGGATCGATTACCATCTGGCGGTACGCACCCAGCCCCATCCGGAGGATATGCGCGACCGCTACGCGCAACGGGTCACCGTGCGACACCAGGACGACCGCGTCATTTGTTGCCGTCACACGGAGGCGTTCCATCAAGGCCACCATACGTGTCCGCACGTCAGCCGCTGGTTCGAACGCGTCACAGATGTGCAAAGGGTCGGCGAGAAAACGTTCGGCGTCCGCGTCGCCTTGCAACTCGCGAAACGTCCGACCCTGCCAGCGACCGAGCCAGACCTCCGCCAATGCAGGCTCGATCTGCAACTCCAGATCAAATTGCTTGGCGATGATCTCGGCGGTCTCTTGCGCGCGCGTCTGCGGACTCGAGAGGACAGCGGTTATCGGCAGACCCAACAAGGCCCGTGCCGTCGCCACGGCCTGGGAACGGCCGCGGGCGTTGAGTGTGATCGGCGGCAGCCGCCCCATCAGACGACCCTCGTCGTTCCAATCGGTGACTGCGTGGCGAACCAGGATCAGATCCATCGCTGCGAACACAGAGCACAGAACACGGAGCGCAGACAACAGAGGATCCCGCTTCGCGCTTAGGAAGAGAGGGGCTGTGCTTCAATCCTCCTGGGGTGACGATATTCTCTTTGGCCGGCATGACGAGACCTGGTTGTCATGAATGGACGTCTGTGCAAAGCGGGTGCAAGCAGAGGAGGCTGTGATGCAGACACCGCTCACACGGCGCGGCTTCGTGGGTGGAGTGGGAGCCCTGGTGACCCTCGGCGCCCGGAACGTGCAGGCGCAATCCGGTACGCTCGATACCCTGCTGAGCCAGCGCCGTATGGTACGGCGCTTTCGCCTCGATCCCATCACGGATGATGTCGTGCGCCGCTTGCTGCATGCCGCCACCCGCGCCCCCAGCGCTGGACACACCCAGCCGTGGGCGTTCATTGTCGTCCGCGATCCACAGCGGCGCGCTCAGCTCGGTCGTGCCGCCCACGGCCAGAGTTGGCTGGCCGATGCGCCCGTGGTGATCGTGGCGTGCGCCGATCTGGCACGCTCGCGCCAACGCTACGGTGATCGTGGAGAGCGTTATGGCATCATCGACACGGCCTTTGCATCCCTGCTGCTCTTACTCGCGGTCGCGGAAGAGCATCTCGGTGCCTGTTTCGTCGGAGCGTTTCGCGACAGCGAGGTCAAGCAGTTGCTCGCCATTCCGGCCACCGTCATGCCGATCGCGCTGATCCCCATTGGGTATCCGGCCGAGCGGCCATCGCCGAGTCGGCGACGGCCGCTGGCTGACATGATCTACGACGAGCGGTGGGGCATGCATCGGTCGCCCTCATCCCCTACCGATGCCACGCCGACCGGCTGATGGGATCGCCCGAAGAACCGTTGATCTCCGTACTGTTGCCGGCTTTCAACGGGGGATCGGCGCTCGATGTCGCGTTGCGCAGCGTCGAGCGACAAACGGAGCCTCGATGGGAGTGTCTCATCGTCGATGACGGCTCCACCGACGAAACCGCCGAGCGCGCGCAGCGGGCGGCAGGACGCGACCCTCGTTTCCGACTCGTGTCGCTGCCGCATCGCGGCCTCATTGAAGCGTTGAATGCCGGACTCGAGCAGTGTGCCGGCACCTACGTCGCCCGCATGGACGCCGACGATATCATGCATCGCCATCGCCTCCGCCTGCAGTCGGACATGCTGCAAGGGCGGCCGGCGCTCACCGCCGTCGGCTGTCACGTCCGGTTGTTCCCGCGCGATGAATTGCGCAACGGACGGCGTGATTACGAGCGCTGGTTGAACGGCATCACGACGCCCAAACGCCTGCGCGCCGAGGCGTTCGTGGAATGCCCCATCGCGCACCCGACCCTGATGATCCGCACCGAACGCTTGCGTGCCCTCCGCTACCGTGATCGCGACTGGCCCGAAGATTATGACCTGGTGCTGCGGCTGTTGGCGAACGGGGACGCGCTCGACGTCGTACCGCGGCGGTTGCTGCTGTGGCGCGACACGCCGGGCCGCTTGTCGCGCATTGACGCGCGCTATGGGCTCGATCGATTCACCGCCTGCAAAGCGGCCTTTCTCGCAGACGGCTTGCTGGCGCGCCAGGAGCAATACGTGTTGTGGGGCTACGGCGACACGGCCCGCACCCTGCACCGCGCCCTGCAGACGTACGGCAAGCGCGCGGCTTACATCGTCGATGTCGACCCGGGGCGCATCGGCCAAACCATTCACGGCGCCCGCGTGGTAGAGCCAGATGCGCTGCGCTCCCTGCCCCGGTTTCCCTTGGTCGCGTCCGTCGCCGGTCAGCACCCGCGCACGCAGATCCGCGCCTTTCTTACAATGATGGGCTTCCGTGAGAACGACGACTTCGTGTGTGCAGCATGATTTCAGGAGCAAGTCTCAAGTCACAAGTTTCAAGGTTGATCGTTCGACGGGATTGGCTTGTTACTTGAACCTTGCCACTTGCACCTACGTCTTCATCCACCGCGGCAGCCAGACGTCATCGACTTGTTGAAACACGACGCGCACCGGGTCACCGATACCCATCGTCGAGGCATCGACCTCGTTGATCAGCCCGTCCGACCGGGCCACGAGATTGCCGACCAGACGCAGGCTGGGGTCTTCCTCGAGAGCGACGGTGATCACGTTGTACGGAGCCACCGCCTGATAGGCCGGCAACAGCGGCGGATGCGCGATGATGAAGGACCAGATGATGCCGCGCCCCGAGAATGGCATCCAGCGATGCTCCAACGAGCGGCACGCGAAACACATCGGCCGCGGCGGGATGCGAGCGCGGCCGCAACTCGCACACGTCTGCACTAACAGCTCACCGCGCGCCGTTCCTTCCCAGAAAGGTGCGGAGTCAGGATCCTCGATGTCAGGAAGCAGGAACGTGTCTTCCATCCTACCTCCGCAACAGCAGCGCGCTGGTTGGCACGCCCTCACCACTGGTCACCAAACAGCACTCGGCGCCGTCGACCTGGCTCGTCGACGTGCCGCGCATCTGCCGCACGCCTTCGAGTACCAGATTGAAGCCGTGGACATAGGCTTCCGACATGCCTCCACCGGCTGTGTTGGTGGGCAACCGCCCGTCCGGCCACTCGAGTGCGCCGGCGTCGGTAAAGGCAGCGCCTTCGCCGCGCTGACAGAAGCCGTATCCTTCGAGCGAGAGCGGAATCAGCGGGCTGAACGCGTCGTAGAGTTGGGCCACGCGGATGTCGGCAGGTGTGAAGTCGCTGTTCCGCCAAAGTCGTCGCGCGCAGGCATACGACGGACCGAGCAGTGGATCGGTGCAGAAGTAGTTGGTCATGACCTGATGCTGTTGTGGGATACTCTGCGCGAACGCATGGATCGACACCGGCCGCTGTTTGAGATCGTTGGCCCGTTCCCGCGATGTGATCACGACGGCGAGTGCGCCATCGGTTTCGAGGCAGTTGTCGAATAGACACAGCGGCTCCGAGATCCAGCGCGCCGCCATGTACCCTTCGCGCGTCAGCGGTTTGTCATGCATGGTGGCGTGGGGGTTGCGGTTGGCGTGCTTGCGAAACGCCAGCGCGACGTTCGCCAAGTGGTGCCGGGTCGCGCCGAACTCGTGCATGTAGCGGCGCGTCAACATGGCAATCTCGTCGACCGGCCGCAGGAGGCCGAACGGCCGCGTCCACTGATGCTGACCGCCGAGTCGCTGGCCAACCTGGGCCCACGGACGGCTCGCCTTCGCCGATCGCTTGCGCGCGCGCCAGGCGACCGCCACCTCGCACTGGCCGGTGGCGACGGCCATTGCAGCATGCCCTACGGTGCCGCAGCCGGCACCGCCACCGTAGCCGATCTCGCCAAAGTACGTGATGTCTCCCAATCCGACATTGCGTGCGACCTCGACCTCGCGGCCGCTCTCCATCGAGAACATGACCAACCCATCCACCTCCGCCGGCCTGATCCCGGCGTCGTCAATCGCTGCAGAGATGGCTTGGCACGCCAGCGACAGCTCGCTCGCTTCGAGTCCCTTCCCGAAGGCAGTCTGTCCAATCCCAACGATCACCGTGCGGTCTTTAATCGTGGTCGTCATACAGTGGGTCGCGATTACGGCGGAGCTTGGCAGAGCGAACGAGAGATTTCAAATTTCGCGGTACGGGTTGACGAGTGCGCCAATACAGAGCAAGCACCTGACGACACTCACACGGAGGACGAGATGATTGTCATTGCGGGAACCATCAACATCGATCCCACGCACCGCGACAAGGCGGTCGCCGCCGCGGTCGAGGTGATGCAGGCGACACGGCAGGAGAAGGGGTGCATTTCGTACGCCTTCTCGTTGGATCTGAGTGATCCGGGCTGCTTTCACCTCTTCGAGGAATGGGAGTCGCCGGAGGCGCTCGCGACACATTTCGGGACGCCGCACATGGCGCGCTTTCAGTCGGTCATGCCCACCCTGGGCGTCCGCGGCATGGCCATCCAACGGTACGAGGTGTCGACGGTGGGTCCGCTGAGGTGAAGGGGAGAGCGAATAGCGGTAGCGAATAGCAGGGACCGCGGGACCTAAGCTATTCGCTACTCGCTACTGCTTCTAAAACCCCTGATACTGCAGAATCCGGTCGTCGAGGTCCGAGTCAGTGTTCAAGTCGGTCGCCTCGGGTCCCTCGAAGGTCCGGAACACCACGGTGTTGCCCTCCACTAAGAAGAGTGACTCGGCCTGCGCCGGCAGGACGGTCGTGATGAGTGTGTTGCTGTCGAAGACCGTCATGACTTGGTCGCGCCGATCGAAGTCGCCGTTCAGGTCGACGTTCTGCTTCTTTTCGCCGCCGCGGAACGCGGCGATGGTCGTCCCGAGAGCGATACCCGCCGTCTTCTCCGTTGCAATGCCGGTGTTGGTGAGCACACCCGTCGAGAGCCTCCAAAACTCCACGACCATGTCACGCGCGTCACCGTCGCCGTTCAGCACCGTCTTTGCCTGCCGCCGCTCGTCGGTTTGCATGATGAGCATGTCACCGCGCATTGCGAAGCAGTCGCCCACAGTGGGCGTGTCGACGTTCTTGCAGGCAATGCCCACGGCCCGAGCGGTATTTGTCAGCGTGCTCGTCCCGACGTCATAGATTTGGACGACGATATCGCTCAGGTCGCCGTCACCGTTCAGGTCGATCTTGTTCTGCCGGCGTTCGGGTACACCAATGGCAACGAAGTTGCCTGCGATACGCGGTGTCCGCTGCACGGCCCGCATGGTGTTGATGACCGTGCCGGTACTGATCTGGTAGATGTGCGCAACGCGATCCGTCCGATCGGTGTCGCCGTTGAGGATCGCGGCGTTCTGACTCTTCTCGGGCACGCTGATGGCGACGAGATCACCGGACAGGTTGAAAAACGGATCGATCCCGAACGGGTTGGGAGCCGCCAATGCCACGTTGATCAGTCCTGCAGCGACACAGGGAGTCGGGTTCAAGCAGTACAAATTGAGGACCAAATCGCTCTTGTCTGGATCGGGATTCAGGGAGAGATTTTGCGCCTCTTCACTGACCAGAAATGCCACCACGTTGCCTTCAAACCGGATGCCCGGCTGGGCTTGGCGCGTGGTGTTGGTCAGCGTCGCGATCCCTTCCTCGTAGAGGTGCAGGATCATGTCGAGCGAGTCGCCGTCGGCGTTGAGAATCGCCGCGCCTTGCGCAGCCTCGCTCACTGTAAACGCGACGTTGGTGCCGACAACCTTGATGTCGCCACTCGCATCGCGCTGGACGTTCGTCGTCACCGGGCCGATCGGATTCCACGTGTGCAACACGACGTCGATCATGTCGCCGTCGAGGTTGAGGTCCGTACCCAGTGGCCCTTCGCTCGCCTCAGATACGGCGAACGCCACCAGGGTGCCCGAGGCCGCCACCGCTGTGACCGACAAGCCGACGTTCGTCAGTGTCGGCCCCGCAGCGTCGTACACATGCAAGACGGTGTCAGTCTTGTCACCATCGAGGTTGAGGTCGGTCCCCCCAACCCCTTGATTCGCTTCGCTGACGCCGAACGCGAACAAATCGCCGCCACACGCGAGGGGACCGCTCGCGTCGATGTTGACGTTGGTGATCACGTTGGTACTCAAGTTGACGACGTGAAACACCTGATCGCCGGAGTCGGTGTCGCCATTCAGATCGCTCATGGCCTGGTTGATCTCCGAGGTCCGGAAGCCGGCGCGACCGTTGCACGCCACGATGTTCGACGGTGTGGCGTCCAATCCGGTGTTGACCTGAGCTGCGGTGGAGCCGACGTGTGCCATCAAGCACACGGTACTGCCGATGAGGAACGCCAGACGTCCCTGCGGTTGGTGCATGTTCACCCCCCTGACGGAATGCTTCATCAATAAAGGAGCCGCGGCGGGGGTGTCAAACCATAAGGTTGTCTCAATCCGAGAATAGTCCGACCAGTCGATAGTCGATAGTCCATAGTCGATAGCTGTCTTCGTGAACACCGGCCGTCACGCGTCGCCGACCTCACTCGCCGTGAGGTTCGTCCAGCACCTCGAGGAGCGATAATTGGCCACACCTATCAACTGTCGACTATCGACTATCGACTGCAAGACTTTCAGATTGCGGCTAGCGGCCGCGTTTTCGCCGGTCGCGCGCCGCGACGGTCGTTGGTGGCGCAGCTTGGCGCGGCGACCGCGCCACGCTGGTTGCGCGTGGCTCCGGTTCGCGCGTCTGGTCGAGCGCGAGGCGCACTTCGTACGGCAACTCACCGTTCGCGGGACAACGGCGGACGATCTCGGCGGGCAAACCACGGAGATGTTCTCGCAGCGCCGGCTTTGGCCCGAAATGCGACCGGGCAGGATCAAACTGCCACACCAGAGCCTTGGCGACCCGTGGCCCTTCGGTACACGACAGCTCGGCGAGATACTCCGTGAGTTGCCGCGCATAGGTGGTCGGTTCCGGCGCCGCTGGCCACTCTGCCAGCAGACCGGCCCCGTCATAGGTCGCACCTGTCGACACCACTTCGCTGCGGGAAATCGGCGGACAGTCACGGCTGACGGCTGCGTGCAGGCGCTCCGTGGAGATCCGCATCCACGGCGCATCGAAGCCTGCCACGAACTGCTCGAATTCGTCATCGGACATTTCCGTGGCGTTGTCGCCGGGCCGCGCGCCAACCAGCTGCAGGATCATCTCGCGCAGCAACACGCCGCGTTCCTCCTCGGCGAGCGGCGCCAGCTCCACGCCGCGCAGGTTGCTGAGACCCAGGTCGGTGGCCGCAAAGCATGCACTGCGCAACGACGCGTTCCCAAGATCTGCACCGCGCAAACGCGTATTGCGCAAGTTGGCGCCATCGAGTTTCGCGTCGTGCAGGTCGGCACCGCGCAGGTCGGCTTCGGCAAGGTCGGCGCCGCGCATGTCGGCTCCCGTCAAGTTGGCTGCCTGCAGTTGCGCGCCGCGCAAATCGGCACCGGCAAGATCGGCGCGCACCAAACTTGCCCCACTGAGTCGTGCGGCGCTCAGCGTCGCACCGCGGAGGACGGTGCGATTGAGCAGGGCGCCCTGCAAGTACGCCCCCGTGAGGTCAGCACCCTCGAGCGCTACACCACTCAGGTCGACGTCGTCGAGATCGGCCATGCGTAGGGTCGCACGTTGCAGTTGAGCCGGAGCCACCAGCGACCCGTGATGTCCGGGGTGTCCCTCGCCGTCTTCTTGGGGCTGTGACAGCCCGGTCGTAAAGACCGCGCCCCGCAACCCGGCGCGTTGCAGATCGGCACCTTCGAGCCGGGCAGCGCGCAAGTCGGCATTGTCGAGACGCGCCCCCGAGAAGTTCGCCTGACGCAGATCTCGACCGCGCAGGTCGAGGCCATTCCGCCACCGCGCCGGCGCCACCGGGCCGGCATCACACGACGTCGGAATAGGCGCCGGGTCGACGAGCATGCGGCCGGCGAGATTCAGATGGCGCGGCGCCCAGTCGTTCGCGGAAATCGGCCACGTGGTGAACCCTTCGATCGACTCGCCGGGGACGACGCCGACGGCAAACGCGACAAAGCATGCTCCGACCACTCCGGCAGCGGCTGTTGCGGTGTGCACGTATTCCTGCCAGGTGCCCTGTCGCAAGTCGCGGTGGCGCCCCGGTCGCGTGCGTTGAATTTGGCGCCACAGGACGCAGAGCAGACTCACGTCCGCCACCAACGCGAGCCGCTGAAACCAGGTGATGCCGACGTGATGGTACGGCACGAACGTCAGCAACACCCAGGTCAGCACGAGGATGGGTAGCGCGCAGATGGTGACCCAGACCATGGCGCGAAACAGCACGGTCATCCAGCCGCCGTCGCTGCCGCCGACCAACACCTGACAGAGCATTGAGGGATACAACAGATCGCGTTGCTCGCGCCGGAGCGCTGCGGTCGGCAGCTCGATGATGCAATGATCCATCGAGGTCAACGTCGACGACAGCAACTTCACTTGCAGCAGCAATTGGCAATGCAGCAGGATGACGAGCACCGGTGCGACGAGGCAGAACCAGCCGATCGGCATCGCGAGGCCCAGCAACGCTAGCTCGATGCCGCGATCGCGCAGCAAGACTTCGTGGGTGATCGCACTCAGCGTCACGCCGATGTAGGCGCACAGGAGGACGAAGATGAGTTGTACGCGTTGGGCATGCCGCGCTGAAACCTGCGCCGCAGCTTGCAACCGTCCGAGGCGCTCGCCGAGATCTACCATCGGCGGCACGCGAGCCGCGTGACGCGCGCCCTCTGAAACGCTGCAACTAGGATGACCGTCTCGGGCACCCGTGAGCTATAGAGCTCGGTGCTACGTCGAAAACGGCAGACAGGCACTCCAGCGAGCCTCCTCATCCTCCCTCCCCGCTGTCCCTGCGCCTCGCGCGCGTCAAATCAACCTGCCCGGATTATCGTACATACCCAACTCGGGTGTCAAGGCGGATGACGTGTCATGTGACCGCTCACACCGACCGTCGAACAGTCAACCTTGACCGGAAATGAAAGCGCCTCACAAGTCGAAGTGTGCAGCCGACCAGGAGCGCTCGGTGCCCGTTGGAGGGTGCACCCGCTTTTGCCAACGATTGGTATTCGGCGAGGGCGCACCCTTCGAGACGCCCGCTGAGAAGACGCGGGCTCCTGCCCATGAACAGCCTTGCCAAGTACCTGTTTTCTTTCGAGACTGTCTTGGGGATGTTCATGGGCCCTGCAAACCGGCTTCTGCCGGATGGCCTCAGGGTGAGCGGTCCTTATCTTCCTGAAACACAATGGCATACCCGCTCGTCCAGGAGCCGCCGTCTGTGTGGCGGCGTCTCGAAGGACGTCCTCGTGCCCGCCAGCTCTTTCGTTGGGCAAAGCCGGGTGCACCCTCAGAGTGTCAACTGTCGACTGTCAACTGTCGACTGTTCACATCCCAAAGTTGACGATCGCGAGGTCGTCCGGGAACCGTCCTGTATGGCGGACCGGGGCCGGATGGGCGCGTACCTTCACCGGCTCGGCAGTGTGTTTCAACTCAGTCTCCAAATCGTCCGGTGAGACCGCATATCCAGTGACCTCGAACGTGTCGATGACGTACGGCAGCCCGTTCGACGCCAGCGGTGACGGACCATCCATGATGTGAAAGTGGAGGTGCGGCGCGTCGCTGTTCCCGGAATTCCCGACAAGACCGAGCACTTGCCCGCGACGCACCTTGTCACCGGCCTTTACCCGAATACTGCCAGGCTGAAAGTGGGCGTAGAGCGCGTAGCGGCCACCCCCCAAATCCAGGACGACGCTATTGCCGTCGGCGGTGGCGAGCGTGATACCGGGCGGAAACTTGCCCGGCGTACCCTCGGGAACGCCGTCGATGACATGGGTCACAACGCCGTCCGCGACCGCCACCGCCTCTGCACCAAACTGCGGATAGCTTTCGTTGCGTGCCGGATCACCGCTCGCGACGCGATCTTGTGCGTCGAGCTGGATCCAATCGATGGCGAAGCGTTGCGCCAGGTAGCGTTGCCCATTGATGGGGAGGAGCGCCTTGCGATGGTACGAATTGCAGCAGCTGGCCGCGGCCACCCAGCGCGCGCCACGTAACGGCGGGCCGACGACGACTGGCGGCCGGATATCGACCTCGGTGCGGGCAACCTTTTCGACCAGCCGTGGTGGCACCTGACCCTTCGGATTGTCGTTGGTCACCGTGATCCAGTGCTCGATCGTCTGCGGTGTTTCACTGCCGGCGAGCGGAAGGTTGACGAGCAGCACGCCGGTCTGACCGGCACCGAGCGTCGCCGATGTCTTCCCGCCGGGCAGGATCAGCATCGATGCGACGTCACGCGTGGCGAACGATCCGACCACCTCGCTGTCGCGCCGCGGATCGCGGACCTCGACCGACTCGACGGTCACGGGCGCATCGGTAACGTTCGTCAGCTCGATCTCATACGGCATGAGGCGCTGTCCGTCGCTGCGCGGCACCGCCCGCGGCGTCGTCAGCACCGTCGCGAGCAGCGGCGTCATCTCAACGGCGGGGGGATCTGCCGCGCGTACTCCCGACACCGTCAGCAACATGGTCACAACCAGGCCAACCGTGCCCGCCCGTTGCCACATGGTACCCATCGTCGATCCTCCCCATCGCTGCGTCCCGCGCGACCGACCACGCCGCACGAGCAGCTGCTAGCGTACTACATACGGGCCGCGATCCAATCCTCACGAGCCGCGAGCGCAGCGATGTGCGACTTCCTGGCCCATCTGCGCTAGGAAACCCGCATGTCGGCGGTCGACACTTCGCACGCCGTGCGACGGGCGAATCTATCGTCGGCCGCCATGATCGGCTACGGCGCGGGGAATTTTGCCTTCGCGTTGCTGGGTTTGGTGGTCGCGGTCAATCTGCAGTTCTTCTACACGGACTACGTCGGACTCTCCGCCGGACTCGTATCGTGGGCGTTGCTCGTGGCCCGGCTCTTCGACGCGTTCGTCGATCCGCTCATGGGCTACGTCTCCGATCGCACGACGACCCGCTTCGGGCGGCGGCGACCGTACATCGTCGGTGCGGCGCTGCCGTTGGGGGTGGCATTCTATTACCTGTTCGCTCCACCCGACGTTCCTGATCCCGCCCAGCACCAAACCAGCCTCTTGCTTTACATGTGCGCCCTCTACACCGTCACGTACTTCACCTGGACGGTCGGCGCGATTCCCTACTACAGCCTCGGGGCCGAGCTGACGGACGACTACATCGAACGGACGCGCGTCATCTCGGTCCGCGAAGGGCTCGGCTTGCTCGGCTTGTTGGCCGCAACGATCCTCCCCGCGTACCTCATTCACCTCTACGGTGGGCGTGAGGGATACGGCGCCATGGGGGCCATCCTCGGGTGCGCGACAGCCGTGTTCCTCTTGGTGTCCGGCATCGTCGTGCGCGAACGTCCGGAATTTCAAGGGCGGCCCTCGATGAATCCGTACGCCGGGATCGTCGCAACGCTGCGCAACGGACCGTTCCGCGTGCTGCTCATCGCGTTCACCTGCAGTGCAATCGCCGGTGCCGTGCCTGCGGTCCTGGTCATCTACGTCGCCGTTTACATCATCGGCACACCGGCGTGGTGGGCGCAGTCGATCCCGGATTGGTTGCCGACGTGGTCGTACTACCTGCTGCTGTACTTCACGTGCGGCATCGTGTCGCTGCCGGTCTGGAACCGCATCGCGGCGGAATACGGCAAGAAAGCTACGTGGGGCGGAGCCATCGTGCTGGCCACTGTGACCAGCTCCGCGTGCTTCTGGCTGGCGGAGGGTACCATCGGCTTCTTCTCTCTGCTGCTGGTGCTTGGGGGCATCAGCTTCGGCAACTACCAGACCCTCCCGCCATCCATGGTGGCCGACCTCATCGATCACGATGAGGTGCACACCGGCGGCCGGCGCGAAGGGGCGTACTTTGCGATCTGGTCCTTTGCCATCAAGGCCTCCAACGCGATCACCGGATTTGTCGCGCTGCAAGTCCTCGAGCGCGTCGGTTACCTGCCCGGTGTGCCCCAGACAGACACGGTGAAGATGTGGATGCTCTGGATGTACTCCTGGTTTCCGGCGATCTTTTATTTGCTCTCGGGCCTCGTGCTCATGCGCTTCCACTTCACCCGCGCCGACCTGGACGACGCGCAGCGGCGCATCGGGCGGGCCGGGTAGCGATGCGGCCACCGGCTCGCTCGTGCTGCGGTCCTGGAAGTGGCAAGTGGGGCCGTTGCGGGGGGGCGCGAAGACGAGGGTCTTGCCCGTGCCGGTGGGCAAGGAGACGAGCAGGCGCCGCTTCCCTTCCAGGTATCGCTGCCGCAAGCGTTCCGAGCATGGGCGTTGGTAGGGGCGGCGCTCCTTCATGGAACTCTGGGAGCGATGTGTCGTTCCGTCAACCGCGGTTCCTGGCCCGCTCGCCGCCGTTGAGGTACGCAGAATGAGGCGAGGTTCGGACTTGAATGGCCGTAGCGGGCCGACACAAGCGCCTAATAACCAAAAGGATAGTGAAGGCTCCGTATATGGCGTGAACTATGGGCCATACACGATTTGCAATAGGTACGGTATTCAGTTGTAATGTACTACCTGTGTAGAGTCCTTGACGACTAACTATTGTCGTTCTATCTTCACCTCGATTTGTTTTCGGAGAAGACATGACCGACGCTACGGTGATCCGGGCGGTTGTCGGAAGTCCAGCGACGCGGACCCGTCATGGTCCGTTGGGTGCAGGCGCTGGCGTGCCGGCCGCGACCACACCGAAGCCCAAGCTGCTCGACCAGGTGCGCGACGCGATCCGCACGCGCCACATGAGCCCGCGCACCGAGGAGGCGTACGTTCACTGGATCAAGCGATTCATCCTGTTCCACAGCAAGCGCCATCCGAGCGAGATGGGGCCGCCGGAGATCACCGCGTTCCTCACCGCGTTGGCGGTGGTGCGTCACGTGAGCGCCT
>Ga0187892_10004376_pt1 | contig 23814 bp, 18 predicted proteins | sample MA1701073metaG_FD_139345 | JGI IMG/M metagenome (GOLD analysis project Ga0187892, IMG submission 139345) | Bio-ooze microbial communities from a basaltic lava cave in the Kipuka Kanohina Cave System on the Island of Hawaii, USA - MA170107-3 metaG ... | reverse complement strand
GTGCGCCAACGGCGGCGGCTACTACCACTATTCCTACGCAGTCGTGCGCGGCTGCGATCGCATCGTGCCGGTCGACGTCTACGTGCCTGGATGCCCGCCCACGGCGGAAGCGCTGCTGTACGGGATCATCCAGCTGCAGAACAAGATTCGCCGGACGAACACCATTGCCCGATAGCTTTCGGTAGAGCATGAGTCGAATCGATGCACTGGCATCCCGGATCGATGCGCGCTTCGCCAACAGGGTGACGCGCGCGAAGTCCGTTGCCGGCGAGTTGACGCTGGAGGTCGCGCCCGCGGACCTGCGCGAGGTCTGCAGCGCGCTACGCGACGACCCGCAGCTCGCGTTCGACATGCTCATGGACGTGTGCGGCGTCGACTATCTGCACTACGGCCGCGACGAGTGGAAGACCTTCGACGCGACGGACAGCGGGTTCAGCCGCGGTGTCGACCGCGCCCCCGGCGAGGAGCCGCTCGACGTCGAGAAGCCCGCGCCCCGCAAACGGTTCGCGGTCGTCTATCACCTGCTCTCCATCACGCACAACCTGCGCCTGCGCTTGCGGGCGTTCTGCGACGACGACGTGCAGCCGGCGATGGACTCGGTGAACGGGATCTGGGCGTCGGCCGATTGGTTCGAGCGCGAAGCGTTCGATCTCTACGGCATCCTGTTCCGCGGCCATCCGGACCTGCGGCGCATCCTCACCGACTATGGCTTCATCGGGCATCCGTTCCGCAAGGACTTCCCGCTCATCGGCAACGTCGAGGTGCGCTACGACCCGGAGAAAGGGCGCGTGGTGTACGAGCCCGTGAGCATCGACCCGCGCACGCTGGTGCCGAAGGTGATCCGCGAGGACCACCGCTACGAGCCCGCCCTGCGCGACGCTCCCCGCAACGGCGGCAAGGACAGCAAGCCGAATGGCTGAGATCCGCAACTTCACGCTCAACTTCGGCCCGCAGCACCCGGCGGCGCACGGCGTGCTGCGCCTGGTGCTGGAGCTGGATGGCGAAGTGATCCAGAAGGCCGATCCGCACATCGGGCTCCTGCACCGCGCCACCGAGAAGCTCGCAGAGAGCAAGCCGTTCAACCAGACCATCGGCTACATGGACCGGCTCGACTACGTCTCGATGATGTGCAACGAGCACGCCTACGTAATGGCGATCGAGCGCCTGCTCGGCATCGAGGTGCCGCCGCGCGCGCAGTACATCCGCGTGATGTTCGACGAGGTCACCCGCATCCTGAACCACCTGATGTGGCTCGGCTCGCATGGCATCGACATCGGTGCGATGACGGTCTTCCTCTATTGCTTCCGCGAGCGCGAGGACCTGATGGACTGCTACGAGGCGGTCTCGGGCACGCGCATGCACGCGACCTACTACCGGCCCGGCGGCGTGTTCCGCGACCTGCCGCTCGAGATGCCGAAGTACCAGCCCTCGAAGTTCCGCTCGCGCCGGGAGGTCGACAAGCTCAACGCGCGCCGCTCGGGGTCGCTGCTCGACTTCATCGACGAGTTCACGAAACGCTTCCCGGGCAACGTCGACGAGTACGAGACCCTGCTCACCGACAATCGCATCTGGAAGCAGCGCACCGTCAACATCGGCGTGGTGACGCCCGAGCGCGCCAAGCAGCTCGGCTTCTCGGGGCCGATGCTGCGCGGTTCCGGCATCGCCTGGGACCTGCGCAAGAAGCAGCCGTACGAAGTCTACGACCGGATGGACTTCGACATCCCGGTCGGCGTCAACGGCGATTGCTACGACCGCTATCTCGTGCGCATCGAGGAGCTGCGCCAGTCGAATCGCATCATCCGCCAGTGCCTCGAATGGCTGCGCGCCAACGAAGGGCCGGTGATGGTCGACGAGCGCAAGGTGCGCCCGCCGAGTCGCGAGGAGATGAAGGGCGACATGGAATCGCTCATTCATCACTTCAAGCTGTTCACGGAAGGCTACTGCGTGCCGGAGGGCGAGGTGTACGCGGCGGTCGAGGCCCCGAAAGGCGAGCTGGGCGTCTACCTGGTGTCGGACGGCGCGAACAAGCCGTATCGTCTCAAGGTGCGCGCACCGGGCTTCGCGCACCTGTCGAGCCTCGACGAGATGGTGAAGGGCCACATGCTGGCAGACGTCGTCGCCGTGATCGGTACGCAGGACATCGTATTCGGGGAGATCGACCGCTGATGCACGCGTCCACCGGCAACACGGGCCAGCTCTCGCAGCACGTGCGCGCAGAAATCGATCACTGGGTGGCGAAGTTTCCGCCCGGGCGTCAGCGCTCGGCGGTGATCGCAGGCCTGCGCGCCGCACAGCACGAAAACAACGGCTTCCTCACCACCGAGCTGATGAACGCGGTCGCGGAATACCTCGGGCTGCCACCGGTGCAGGTCTACGAGGTGGCGACGTTCTACTCCATGTTCGAGACCAAGCCCTGCGGACGCCATCACGTCTCGGTGTGCACGAACATCTCCTGCATGCTGTGCGGCGGCGAGGAGATCCTTGCGCACGTCGAAAAGAAGCTGGGGATCAAGGTGGGTGAGTCGACGCCCGACGGCCGGGTCTTCCTCAAGCAGGAAGAAGAGTGCCTGGCGGCCTGCGTGGGCGCACCGATGATGATGGTCGACCACGTGTACCACGAGCAGCTGACGCCGGCGAAGGTCGACGAGATCCTGGACAAACTCGAATGAGCCACGAACAGAACCTGGTCTGCTTCGAGCCGCTGAAGTACGACGAGCCCTGGAAGCTCGTGACGTACCAGAAGATCGGCGGGTACGAGGCCTGGCGCAAGATTCTCGCGGAGAAGACGCCGCGCGAGCAGGTCATCGAAGCGGTGAAGGCATCGGGCCTGCGCGGCCGCGGCGGCGCCGGGTTCCCGACGGGCGTGAAGTGGAGTTTCATGCCGCGCCAGTCGCCGGCGCAGAAGTATGTCGTGTGCAACTCGGACGAGAGCGAGCCCGGCACCTGCCACGATCGCGACATCCTGCGCTACAACCCGCATTCGCTGATCGAGGGCATGGCCATCGGCGGTTACGCGATGAATGCGACCGTCGGCTACAACTACATCCGCGGTGAGTTCCTCGCCGAACCCGTGCCGCGCTTCGAAGCAGCGCTGGCCGAGGCGTATGCCGCGGGGCTGCTCGGCAAGAACATTCAGGGTTCCGGCGTCGACTTCGACCTGCACACCTTCGTCGGCGCGGGCGCCTACATCTGTGGCGAAGAGACTGCGCTCCTCGAATCGCTCGAAGGCAAGCAGGGCAAGCCGCGGTTCAAGCCGCCGTTCCCGGCGAACTTCGGCCTGTACGGCATGCCCACCACGATCAACAACACGCAGAGCTTCGCTTCCGTGCCCACGATCCTGCGGCGCGGCCCGCAGTGGTTCGCGGGTCTCGGCCCGCCGAATGCGGGCGGCACGGCGATCTTCTCGGTCTCGGGGCACGTGCAGAAGCCGGGCAACTTCGAAGTCCCGCTCGGCATTCCGTTCCGCGACCTGCTCGCGCTCGCCGGCGGCATGCGCGGCGGACGCAAGATCAAGGCGTGCATTCCCGGCGGCGCGTCGGTACCGGTGGTGCCGGGCGCCGTGATGATGGAAACGAACATGGACTACGACAGCCTGCGCAAATCGGGCTCGGCCATCGGTTCGGCAGCCGTCATCGTGATGGACGAGACCACGTGCATGGTCCGCGCGCTCGAGCGCATCTCGCGTTTCTTCATGTCGGAGTCCTGCGGCCAGTGCACGCCGTGCCGCGAAGGCACCGGCTGGCTCACGCGCGTGCTGCGACGGATCCTGGCGGGGCAGGGCCGGCGCGAGGACATCTCGCTGCTGGTCGATGTCGCGAATCGCATCGAGGGCCACACGATCTGCGCCCTCGGCGATGCGGCGGCGTGGCCCGTCCAGTCGTTCGTCAAGCATTTCCGGCACGAATTCGAATACATGGTCGACCACGGCGGCCGCTCGATCGTCACCGAACAGGGAGTGAGGGCGGCATGACTTTCCGCGCAGGCGCCTCGATCCTGGCGGCCTCCTTTCCGGGACGCCGTGAATCCGTCCCTGGAGGCTCGCACCGCGACGTCCTGTCGCGGAGCGCCCGGAAAGGAGGCCGCCACGCTCGAGTCCCCTGCGCGGACGACGCTGACTTCAGTGGACGACGTCGACGAGTCGATCGGGACGTTCCCGAGCGCAATGGCGATCAGCGAATCGCCGATGCGTGCGCCGGGGTCCTGGCTCAGTCGTTTCCAGACGCTCGGCAACAGGCCGCGCGTGTGCTCCTGCAGGCGCGGCACTTCCGCCATCCCTGGCGGTCGGCCTTCGCCCTGCGATCCTCCGCGGACGGATTCACGGCGTTCTGGAAACGACCGAGCCAGGACCGTGGCGCACGCGTGCTGCTGCGCACGTGCGACTCTTCGATGCGCGGGATGGTGCGATGAGCGACGACGTCGTCAACCTCGAAGTGAATGGCGTGCCCCGCAAGGCGAAGAAGGGGCAGATGATCATTCACGTGACGGACGCGACCGGCGACTACGTGCCGCGCTTCTGTTACCACGAGAAACTCTCGATCGCAGCCAACTGCCGCATGTGCCTGGTCGAGGTCGAGAAGGCGCCGAAACCCTTGCCCGCGTGCGCGACGCCGGTGGCCGAGGGCATGAAGGTCTTCACGCGTTCGCCCCGCGCCATCGGTGCTCAGAAGGCGACGATGGAGTTCCTGCTGATCAACCATCCGCTCGACTGTCCGATCTGCGACCAGGGCGGCGAATGCGAGCTGCAGGACCTCGCCATGGGTTTCGGCCGCGATGTCTCGCGCTTCGCCGAGCGCAAGCGCGTGGTCAAGGACAAGAACCTCGGGCCGCTCGTGTCCACGGACATGACCCGCTGCATCCATTGCACGCGCTGCGTGCGCTTCGGGCAGGAGGTCGCCGGCATCCAGGAGCTCGGCACCACCGGTCGTGGCGAGAACATGGAGATCGGCACGTACATCGAGCGCAGCGTCGATCACGAGCTGTCGGGCAACATCATCGACCTGTGCCCGGTCGGCGCGCTCAACAGCAAGCCGTTTCGCTATCGCGGCCGCTCGTGGGAGATGACGCAGCTGCCGATGGTCTCGCCGCACGACGGCGTCGGCAGCAACCTGTTCGGGCACGTGCTGCGTGGCCGGCTGATGCGCGTCGTCCCGCGCACCAACGAGGCGATCAACGAAACCTGGATCTCGGATCGCGACCGCTTCAGCTACGAAGGCGTCTATTCGCCGGACCGCCTGCAGTCGCCAATGATTCGCGAGGGCGAAGAATGGCGCGCCGTCGGCTGGGAAGCCGCGCTCGAGGCCACGGTCAAGGGCCTGCAGACCGTGATGGCACGCTCGGGAGCGGACCAGGTGGGCGCGCTCGCTGCACCCGGCAGCACTCTCGAGGAGCTGTATCTGCTCGCGCGCATCACGCGTGCACTCGGCTCGCCGCACATGGACTACCGCCTGCGCCAGCAGGACTTCCGCGATCAGGACGCCGATCCGCCGTTCAGCGGACTCGGCTTCGAGATCGCGAAGATCGACCAGCTCGATGCGCTGCTCGTGATCGGCAGCAACCTGCGCCGCGAAGTGCCGATGCTCGCGCATCGCGTGCGCAAGGCGGCGCTGCGCAACAACGCGAAGGTTTCCTTCGTCAACCCGCAGCGCTACGACTACCTCTTTCCGGTGGCGAGCCAGATCGTTACGCCGGCGGACGGAATGGCGAACGCGCTGGCTTCGCTCGTTGCGGCAGCGGTCGCCCGGAGCGGCAAGGCTGTGCCTGAGTCGGTGCAGGCGCGCGTCGGCCCGGCGCGCGTGGAGGACGAGCACCGTGCGCTCGTCGAGCAACTCGCAGGCGGACAGCGCCGCGCGATCATTCTCGGGGCGCTCGCGTTCCGTCACCCGGCGTTCGCGGACCTGCGCCAGCTCGCCGCGGCGCTCGCCGATCTCGTCGACGGTACTCTCGGATTCATTCCCGAAGGCGCGAACGCGGCGGGTGCCGCCATCGCGGGCCTGCTGCCGCATCGCGAAGCCGGTGGCAAACGCGCGGCGCGCGAGGGTCTCACGGCGCGCGGGATGTTCGATTCGCCGCGCAACGCCTATGTCCTGCACGGCGGAATCGAGGCACCGCGCGACATCGGCGCACCCCGTGCCGTAGAAGCCTTGCGGCACGCCGACTTCGTCGTCGCGCTGACCCCTTTCGCCGATGCGGCCACGCGCGAGTGCGCGCACGTGATGCTGCCGATCGGCACGTTCGCAGAAACCTCGGGCACTTTCGTCAACATCGAGGGAACCTGGCAAAGTTTCGCGGGAGTCGCGCAGGCGGTCGGCGATGCGCGGCCGGGCTGGAAAGTCCTGCGGGTGCTCGCGAACCTGCTCGGCCTCGAAGGCTTCGAATACAACTCTTCGGACGAAGTGCTGAAAGAACTCCGCGACCGCGTCGACGAGAAGGCCGATACGCGCTTTGCATCGCGCCGCGTGCTCAACGGCCAGTCCGCCAGGGGCGAGCCCCTCCAGGACGTGCCGATGTACGACGTCGATTCGCTGGTGCGCCGCGCGCCGGCCCTGCAACGCACGCGCGAGGCCCAGAGCCACGGCGGCGTGCGCGGTGAGCCGGCATGAGCGCCGCGCTGGTCATGCTCAGCGACGCCTGGAATGCCATCCCGGAGCTGATGCGGACGACGGGCCTGATCCTGGTCGTGGTGGTCTTGCTGATCATCTCGGTCGCGATGTTGACGCTCGCCGAGCGCAAGGTGATCGGCTACATGCAGGCGCGCATCGGCCCGAATCGCGTCGGCAAGGGCTGGCTGCAGCCGTTCGCCGACGTGTTCAAGCTGCTGATGAAGGAAATCATCCTGCCGGCGAACGCCTCGAAGTTCCTCTTCCTGCTGGCGCCGGTGCTGTCCGTGATGGCCGCGTTCGCGACCTGGGCGGTCGTTCCGTTCAGCCCCGAGTTCGTGTTCGCGGACATCGACGCGGGACTTCTCTATATCCTCGCGCTCACCTCGATGGGCGTGTACGGCATCATCATCGCGGGCTGGGCCACCAACTCGAAGTACGCCTTCCTCGGCGCGATGCGCTCGGCCGCGCAGATGGTGGCCTACGAGATCGCGATGGGGTTTGCGCTCATCGGCGTGCTCATGGCCGCCGGGAGCCTGAACCTCGGCGAGATCATCCGTGCCCAGCAGGGCGGAGCGCTCTCCTGGTACTGGTTCTGGCTGTTCCCGCTGTTCCTGGTCTATTTCATTTCCGGCCTCGCCGAGACCAACCGCGCGCCGTTCGACGTCGCCGAAGGCGAATCGGAGATCGTCGCCGGCTTCCACGTCGAGTACTCGGGCGCCACGTTCGCGACCCTGTTCGCGCTGCCCGAATACGCGAACATGATCCTGGTCTCGCTGCTGACCTCTCTCTTCTTCTTTGGCGGCTGGCTTTCGCCGTTCGACGGCTACCTCGGCGCGCACACGCTGCTCGCCAAGCCGGGCTTCTTCTGGCTGATGCTCAAGACCTTCTTCTTCCTGTTCGTCTTCCTGTGGGTGCGCGCCACGTTCCCGCGCTATCGCTACGACCAGATCATGCGCCTCGGCTGGAAAGTGCTGCTGCCGGTGACGCTGGTGTGGCTCGCGGTCGAGGGCGTGCTCGCGTATCTCGAAGTCGGGCCCTGGGCGAAGTAGGAGTGGCCATGCGCTCGATCGGCAATCTGATCAAGACCCTCACGCTCTGGGAAATGCTCAAGGGCCTCGGCGTGACGCTCAAGTATTTCTTCAAGCCGAAGGTCACGGTGCAGTACCCCGAGGAGAAGACGCCGCAGTCGCCGCGCTTCCGCGGCCTGCACGCGCTGCGCCGTTATCCGAACGGCGAGGAGCGTTGCATCGCCTGCAAGCTCTGCGAGGCGGTGTGCCCGGCGCTCGCCATCACCATCGAGTCGGACGTCGCGAGCGACGGCACGCGGCGCACCACCCGCTACGACATCGACCTGTTCAAGTGCATCTACTGCGGCTTCTGCGAGGAGGCCTGCCCGGTGGACGCCATCGTCGAGACGCGCATCCACGAGTACCACATGGAGAATCGCGGCGAGAACATCATGAGCAAGGACAAGCTGCTCGCCATCGGCGAGCGCTACGAAGCGATGATCGCGGCGGACAAGGCCGCCGACGCTCGCTACCGCTGATGGGCCCGGCCTAGCTCACATGCTCATCGAGATCCTCTTTTACGCTTTCGCGGCCGTGCTGGTGGGCGCCGCCATCGGCGTCATCACTTCGCGCAATCCGGTCTTTTCCGCGCTCTACCTGGTGCTCGCGTTCTTCACGAGCGCGGTGATCTGGCTGTTGCTCGAGGCCGAGTTCCTCGCTCTCGTCCTGGTGCTGGTCTACGTCGGCGCCGTGATGGTGCTGTTCCTGTTCGTGGTGATGATGCTCGACATCAACACCGAAGAGCTGCGCAAGGGGTTCACGCGCTACGCGCCGCTCGGCGCCATCGTCGCGTTCATCATGGTCGTGGAGATCGTCAACGTCGTGTACGTGAAGCGCCTCGGCCTGGACGTGCTGCCCGCGGCGGCGGCGCTGCCGGAAGGCTACAGCAACACGCGCGAGCTGGGCGCGGTCCTGTACACGGACTACGTCTATCCGTTCCAGGTCGCCGCCATCATCCTGCTGGTCGCGATCGTCGCGGCGATCGTGCTCACCATGCGCCAGCGCGCAGGCCACAAGGTGCAGGACACGGTGAAGCAGGTGAGCGTGCGCCGCGAGGATCGCGTGCGCATCGTCAGGATGCCCGCGGAAAAGCGCGATGAGGGCGAAGGCGCGGGCGGCGCGACGCCGGGTGGTGCGGCATCCGCAGGCGAGCCGGAGAAGGGCGCATGATCACGCTGCCCCACGTCCTGACGCTCTCCGGAATCCTGTTCGCGATCAGCGTCGCGGGCATCTTCCTCAACCGCAAGAACGTCATCCTGCTGCTGATGTGCATCGAGCTGATGCTGCTGTCGGTGAATTTCAACTTCGTGGCGTTTTCCCGCTTCCTGGGCAACATCGACGGGCAGGTGTTCGTGTTCTTCATCCTGACCGTCGCCGCCGCCGAGTCGGCCATCGGGCTGGCCATCCTGGTGGTGCTGTTCCGCGAGCGACGCAGCATCAACGTCGAAGAACTCAACACCATGAGGGGCTGAGGGGTGAATCCGACCGTACTCCTCTGGATCGTGCTCCTGCCGCTGATCGCTGCGACCATCGCGGGCCTCGCGGGCCGGCGCATCGGCCGCACCGCCACTCACTGGATCACCAGCGGGTCGGTGTTCGTCTCGCTGGTGCTGTCGGTCATCGTGCTCGAGCAGCTCGTGCTCGAAGGCGTCGAGCCGTACAACGGCGCCGTCTACACGTGGCTCGTCAGCGACGGCATCCGCATGGAAGTCGGCTTCCTGGTCGACAACCTCACCGCGCTGATGATGGTGGTGGTCACGTTCGTCTCGTTCTGCGTGCATGTCTACACCATCGGCTACATGGCCGACGACGACGGCTACACGCGCTTCTTCAGCTACATCTCGCTGTTCACGTTCGCGATGCTGATGCTGGTCATGTCCAACAACTTCATGCAGCTGTTTTTCGGCTGGGAAGCGGTGGGCGTGGTTTCGTACCTGCTGATCGGCTTCTGGTACACGCGGCCGACCGCGATCTTCGCCAACCTCAAGGCGTTCCTCGTCAACCGCGTCGGCGACTTCGGCTTCATCCTCGGTATCGCGGCGATCGTCTACTTCACCGGCTCGCTCGATTACCAGACGGTCTTCGGTCAGGCGCAGGCTGTCGCGGGCGAGCGCATCGCCATCCTGGGCGATGAGGCCTGGTCGGCGATGTCGTTGATCTGCATCTGTCTGTTCATCGGTGCCATGGGCAAGTCGGCGCAGATGCCTCTGCACGTGTGGCTGCCGGACTCGATGGAAGGCCCGACTCCGATCTCGGCGCTGATCCACGCGGCGACCATGGTGACCGCGGGCATCTTCATGGTGGCACGCATGTCGCCGCTGTTCGAGTACTCGGACACTGCGCTCATGGTCGTCCTGGTGGTCGGCGCGACGACGGCGTTCTTCATGGGCCTGCTCGGCATCGTCAGCAACGACATCAAGCGCGTGGTCGCCTATTCGACGCTCTCGCAGCTCGGCTACATGACGGTGGCGCTCGGCGTTTCAGCGTACGGTGCCGGCATCTTCCACCTGATGACGCACGCTTTCTTCAAGGCGCTGCTGTTCCTCGCGGCCGGCTCCGTGATCATCGCCCTGCACCACGAGCAGGACATGCGCAAGATGGGCGGGCTCGCGAAGTACATGCCCATCACGGCGATCACCTGCTGGATCGGTGCGCTGGCATTGATCGGCACGCCGTTCTTCGCCGGTTTCTATTCGAAGGATGCGCTGATCGAGGCGGTGCACGAGTCGCATCGCGGCTTTGCGACCTACGCCTACTGGTGCGTGCTCCTCGGCGTGTTCGTCACGGCGCTCTACACATTCCGCATGCTCTTCCTGACGTTCCACGGCAAGGAACGCTGGCAGGACGCCCTGGCGCATGGCCACGAGCATGACGCTCACGCTGGACATGGCGGGGCTCACTCCCACGACACGCACGCGCACGATTCGCACGGCGGCGGGCACGGTCACGGCAAGCCGCACGAGAGCCCGTGGGTCGTAACGGTGCCGCTCATCCTGCTCGCGATTCCCTCCGTGCTGGTCGGAGCGTTTACGGTCGGCCCGGTGTTGTTCGGCGACTTCTTCGGCAACGCGATCTTCGTATTGCCGGCCAACGACGTCGTCGGCGAGCTGGCCCGCGAGTTCCACGGCTGGCTGGGCTTCGCGCTGCACGGCATGACGCAGCCGCCGTTCTTCCTCGCCGCCGCCGGCGTACTCACCGCCTGGCTCTTCTATCTGCGCAATCCGCACTGGGCGGACGCGGTGCAGGGCAAGGTCGAGTGGCTCTACCGCCTGCTCGTCAACAAGTATTACTTCGACTGGTTCAACGAGAACGTGATCGCGCCATTGGCGCGCGGTTTCGGGACGGGGCTGTGGAAGGGAGGCGACCAGGCCGTCATCGACGGCGTCATGGTCGATGGTTCGGCGCGCAGCATCGGCTGGATCGCCGGCGTGGTGCGCCACGTGCAATCGGGATACCTGTATCACTACGCCTTCGCGATGATCATCGGCCTGTCGGCGCTGCTGGCGTGGCTGTTGCTGCGATAAGGAAGAAGAATCGATGTTGACGGGCGTGAAGCTGCTCAGCCTGCTCATCTGGCTGCCGATCTTCGGCGGCCTGGTCGTGCTCGCGCTGGGCGATGCGCGTGCACGCTACGGCCGCTGGCTGGCGCTCGCCGTCTCGCTCGCCACGTTCGTTCTCAGCATTCCGCTGTTCACGGGATTCGACGGCAGCACGGCAGAAATGCAGTTCGTCGAGGGCGTGCCGTGGATTCGCGCGCTCAACGCCTGGTACCAGCTCGGCGTGGACGGCATCTCCATGCCGCTCATCCTGCTGACGTCGGTCACCACCGTGCTGGTCGTCATCGCCGCGTGGACGGTCATCGAGAAGCGCATCGTCCAGTACTTCGCCGCCTTCCTCATCATGGAAGGCCTGATGATCGGCGTGTTCAGCGCGCTCGACGCACTGCTGTTCTACGTGTTCTGGGAAGCGATGCTGATCCCGATGTTCATCATCATCGGCGTCTGGGGCGGGCCGCGGCGCGTCTACGCGACCATCAAGTTCTTCCTGTACACGTTCCTCGGCTCCGTGTTCATGCTGGTCGCGCTCATCTACCTGTACGTGCAGAGCGGCGGCTACGAGATTGCAGGCTTCTACGCGCTGCCGCTCGGCATGCGCGAGCAGATCCTCATCTTCCTCGCCTTCCTGCTGGCCTTCGCCGTGAAAGTGCCGATGTGGCCGGTGCACACCTGGCTGCCGGACGCGCACGTCGAGGCGCCCACCGGCGGCTCGGTGGTCCTGGCCGCGATCATGCTGAAGATGGGCGGTTACGGTTTCCTGCGCTTCAGTCTGCCCATCACCCCCGACGCCAGTCGCGAGCTCGACTGGCTGATGATCGGCCTCTCGCTGATCGCGGTGGTCTACATCGGCTTCGTCGCCATGGTCCAGACGGACATGAAGAAGCTGATCGCGTACTCCTCCATCGCGCACATGGGCTTCGTGACGCTCGGCTCCTTCATCGCCTACGACATCCTGCAGAACACCGGCGGCACGGACGGCGCGGGCATGGGGATCGACGGCGCGATGGTGCAGATGATCTCGCACGGCCTGATCTCCGGGGCGCTGTTCCTGTGCGTGGGGGTGCTCTACGACCGCGTGCACAGCCGCGACATCAACGCCTACGGCGGCGTGATCAACACGATGCCGAAGTTCGCGGGCTTCGCCGTGCTGTTCGCGCTGGCCAACACCGGGCTGCCCGGCACGTCCGGATTCGTCGGCGAGTTCCTGGTCATCATCGCCAGCTTCCACGCGAACGCGTGGTACGCGTTCCTCGCGGCCACCACCCTCGTGCTCGGCGCGGCCTACACGCTGTGGATGGTCAAGCGCGTGATCTTCGGGCCGATCGCCAACGACAAGCTGCGCGAGCTCGAAGACCTCAACTTCCGCGAGCTCATCGTGCTCGGCGTGCTCGCCGTGGGCGTGCTGCTGCTCGGCGTGTGGCCGCAGCCGCTGCTCGAGAGCATGCAGGGAACGGTGGCCAATCTCGTGCAGATCATCACCACCAGCAAGCTCTGATCGCCCGCAAGCACTGACCGCCCGCAAGCACTGACCGCCCGCAAGCCATGATCGCCGGCAAACCATGACACTCTCCAGCCTCAACCTGCAGGTCGCATACGCCGAGATCTTCGTGCTGACGGCGGTATGCGTCGTGCTCCTGGTCGATCTGTTTCTCTCCGACCGGCTGCGCTGGATCACCGCTACGCTCACCTTCGTGACGCTGGCCGGCGCCGCGGCCGTCACCACCTACGTGGCCGGCGTGGACGTGCGCGTGACGGCGCTCGCCGACATGTTCGTTGCCGATCCGATGGGCGACGTGCTCAAGCTGTTTCTGTACCTCACCGTCGGCCTCGCGCTGCTCTACGCGCGCGAGTACCTCGCGGAGCGCGGGCTGTTCCGCGGCGAGTACTACACACTCGCCCTGTTCTCGATGCTCGGGATCATGGTGATCATCTCCGCGAACAGCCTGCTGACGATCTATCTCGGCATCGAGCTGCTCGCCCTCGCGCTCTACGCCATGGTCGCGTTCAACCGAGAGTCGGGTGTGTCGGCGGAAGCCGCGATGAAGTATTTCGTGCTCGGCTCGATCGCCTCCGGGACGCTCCTGTACGGCATCTCGATCGTCTACGGCGTCACCGGCACGTTCCAGCTCGACGAGCTCGCCCTCGAGGCGCGCGAGGGCGTTGCGGCCAACATCGGCCTGCTGTTCGGCCTGGCGTTCATCGTGGCGGGCATCGCCTTCAAATTCGGCGCCGTGCCGTTCCACATGTGGCTGCCGGACGTCTATCACGGCGCGCCGACGGCGGTGACGCTGTTCCTGGGCTCCGCGCCCAAGATCGCCTACTTCGCCCTCGCGATGCGCGTGCTGGCGGAAGGCTTGGTCGGCACGACGCCCGCGTGGCAGGACATGCTGACCGTGCTCGCGGTGCTGACGCTCGCGCTCGGCAACGTGGTGGCGATCGCGCAGCTCAATCTCAAGCGCATGCTGGCCTATTCGACCATCTCCAACGTCGGCTTCATTCTGCTCGGCATCCTGACAGGCACGGCGGCGGGCTATCGTGCAGCGATGTTCTACACCATCGCCTACGTGATCATGGCCGCGGGCTCCTTCGGCATGATCCTGCTGCTGAGCCGCAAGGACTACGAAGCGGACCTGCTCGAGGACTTCAAGGGACTCAACGCGCGCAGCCCCTGGTTCGCGGCCGTGATGATGATGTTCATGTTCTCCACCGCCGGCGTGCCGCCGTTCGTGGGCTTCTTCGCCAAGCTCTACATCATCCAGGCGCTGCTCGACGTGAGCATGTACTGGCTGGCCCTCATCGCCGTGTTCTTCTCGGTGATCGGCGCCTACTACTACATCCGTATCGTCAAGCTCATGTACTTCGACGATCCGGTCGACACGTCCGCGATCGAAAAGCGGCGCGCGCTCTGGACCGTCCTCAGCCTCAACGGCGTCGCGGTGCTGCTGCTGGGCGTCATCCCCGGCCCGCTGTTCAACGTGATCGTGAGCGTTCTGCCCTAGCCGGATCAGACGCTACGCGAGCGGCGTCACCAGGAAGTTCGTGTTTCCCGGATAGCGCTTGAACGTCGCCGCGGTTTCGTAGCGCGCGCCGGCGCAGAACGCTGCGAACGCCGGAATGTTCCGGTCGTCCACCTCGACGAACATCACCGGCCGGCAGCGACCGATCGTCTCGGCGAGGCCGAGCAGCACGGACAGCTCGAGGCCCTCGGTGTCGATCTTGATGAAATCGACCTGCTCGCGCGCGAGCACATCGTCGCCGCGCACGAGGCGCAGCCCACGGTCGCCATCGCTGGATCCGTTGCCGCCGTCGCCAGCTTTGTCGACGTCGTCGCCGGCTTTGTGGCGGGCGCCGTCTTTGTCACCCGCGTGAGGCGACAGGCGCGTGCCGCCGAGGTTGTTCTCGTTCGGAGTGGACAGCGATGCCCAGCCTGCCCGATCGGCCAGACCGAGGGCGTGCAAGACGACGCGATCCTGCAAGCCGTTGCCCGCCACGTTGAGCTCCAGGACGCGCAGTGCCGCGGGATTGGGCTCGAACGCGATCACCTTGCTCGCGCCGAGGATCCGGGCCGCGTAGAGCACGTGATTGCCGACGTTGGCGCCGATGTCGACGAACACGCCGCCGTTGAAGCGGCTGGCGATCAGGTCCAGCTCTTCCTGCTCGTAAAATCTGCCCTGCAGGTGCACGCGCTGGATGATGTCGAACTCGTTCACGACGAAGAACGTCACGCGCTGCCGCGCAACGGTGGCGTTGACGACGATGCAGCGCAACGTGGAGGGGTCGTCATGCGTCCATTGCAGGCGGAAGCCCGCGAGGCGGTGTCGCGGTGTCGCAATGGGGTGCAGGTCCAGGCCGACCCTGCCGGGCAATCGGAGCGCCGACCAGCCCAGTCTCCTCGCCAGTGCTGTCATCCGTCCTTTCATGTGCCAGCAGCCCGGAACGCGTCAGCAGGGTTCAGTTTCGATGGCAGGGCGGGGACGAGGGTTCCCGAAGCAAGCATCATTGCCTCTGGTCGTGACCTGTCTGACGGCTCTTGCGCCGGCCAGGCGACGCGCGCTAGCGTCCGGCGCGCCTATGGTCCCCGAACCCGATGTGCCATCGGACGACACCGCGCAGAAGCACATTCCGCAGCTCCTGGCCGATTGGGCGAACAGCGATCCGAGCGCGCGCGAGCGCCTCGTGCCCATCGTCTACGAGGAACTCCGCCGCCTCGCGCGCGGCTACATGCGCGGCGAACGCGCGGGACATACCCTGCAGACGACTGCTCTCGTCAACGAGGTGTACCTGCGCCTCGCCGGGATCGACGCCCTGCAGTGGCGCGATCGCGTGCATTTTTTCGCGATGGCCGCGAGCCTGATGCGGCGCGTGCTCGTGGACTATGCGCGCCAGCGCGGGCGCGACAAGCGCGGCGCCGGCGTGACGATCACGGGCTTGACCGAGGACGCGGCGGTGGCCGAGCCTGCCGTCGACGTCGTCGCGCTGGACGAGGCTCTGGGGCGCCTCGCCGCCGTCGACGCGCAGCAGGCGCGCGTCGTCGAGCTGCGGTTCTTCGCCGGCCTCTCGGTGGGGGAAACCGCTGAGGCAATCGGAATCTCGAGCGCCACGGTGAAGCGCGACTGGGCCACCGCGAAGCTCTGGCTGTACAACGAGCTCACGACTGATGAAGACGCTGGATGACTGGCCGCGGGTGAAGCGCGTGCTCGAAGGAGCGCTCGCCTGTGAGGACGGCGAACGCGAGGCGTTTCTCGCACTGGCGTGCGCGGGCGACGCGTCGCTGCGCGCACAGGTCGACACGCTGCTCGCGGCGCGCGTCCGCGCCGGCGATTTCCTGGAGACGCAGGCCGTGCTGCTGCTCGAGGACGCCCGTCGGCGCGAGGACCTGAGCGGCCGCATCGTCAGCTCGTACCGGCTCAGGTCGCGGCTGGGCGCCGGCGGCATGGGCGACGTCTACCTCGCGCGTGACACGCGGCTCGATCGCGACGTTGCCCTCAAGGTGCTTCCGGAAGCCTTCGCGGCCGACGTCGAGCAACTGGCCCGGTTCCGGCGCGAGGCGCAGCTCCTGGCTTCGCTCAATCATCCCAACATCGGCGCGATCTACGGTTTCGAGGAGAGCGGTTCGATACACGCGCTGGTGCTGGAACTGGTGGAAGGGCCGACGCTCGCCGATCGCATCGCGCAGGGAGCGTTGCCGCTGGAGGAAGCGCTGCCGATCGCGCGTCAGATCGCGGAGGCCGTGGAGGCGGCGCACGAACGGGGCATCGTCCATCGCGACCTGAAGCCCGCGAACATCAAGCTGCGCCCGGACGGTGCGGTGAAAGTGCTGGACTTCGGCCTCGCGAAGGCGCTCGAATCGCGCGCGACCGCAACGACGATGTCGTCGCAGTCCTCGAAGCCGTCGCTGCCGTCGACGGCCTCACCGTCGTCGAATGTCTCACAGCCGTCGAGGACATCACTGTCATCGGCACCCCTCGCGCCGCACGCGACCGGTTTCGGCATGCTGCTCGGGACTCCGACCTACATGAGTCCCGAGCAGGCGCGGGGGAAGACGGCCGGCAAGCGTGCCGACGTCTGGGCATTCGGTTGCGTGCTCTACGAGATGCTGACGGGACGGCGCCCGTTCGATGGCGATACCCCGGCCGAGGTCCTGGCGCAGATCCTCGCGCGCGAGCCCGATCTGGGACTGCTGCCGTCCGCGACTCCCACGCCGGTGCGGCGCCTGCTCCGCCGCTGTCTCGAAAAGGAAAGCACCCGGCGATTGCCCGACATCGGTGTTGCACGGATCGAGATCGACGATGCGCTGGCTGGCGCGCCGGGTAGCGATGCCGACGCGCAGTCGGCGCTCTCGTCGCCGCGCACACGCACCTGGCTGGCCGTCGCGGCTCTCGCCGGTGCGCTCGTCGGCGGTGGATTCATCTACTCGCGGCTCGCGTCGCCGCCAGAGGAAGCTCCTGTGCGTGCGTCGATCGCACTGGGGCAAATGCTCGACCTCGGCGTCCAACAGCCGGCAATCGCGATCTCGCCGGACGGCAAGCGCATCGTGTATCGCACCAGCGAGCAGGGGCCGCTGCTCAGCCGGATGCTCACGGATACTGCGAGCACCGCTATTCCCGGAACGGAAGGGGGCCTGATCCCGGTGTTCTCGCCGGACGGGCGCTGGCTCGCGTTCTTCGTCAGGCATGCCCTGAAAAAGGTATCTCTCGACGGCGGTACCGTGGTCACCATCGCGACGTTGCCGAAGAACGTCGGGACTCAGGAATTTCGCGGTGCGTCGTGGGGCGACAACGGCACGATCGCCTTCACGTCGTCGACCCGCGGGGGGTTGTTCGGTGTCAGCGATCAGGGCGGCGAGGCGAGGGCGCTGACAACCCTCGACCGCAACGCGGGCGAAGCGGCACACCGTTGGCCGCATCTGCTGCCGGGTGGCAATGCTGTCCTCTACACGGTGAAGTCGACGAATCTGCAGACGTTCGATGACGCGCAGATCGTCGCGCGATCGCTGGTGACCGGCGAGCAGCGGGCGGTTGCCCAGGGCGCATTGGCGCAGTACCTGCCGACTGGCCATCTCGTCGTTGCTCGCGCAGGCGCACTGTACGCCGTGCGTTTCGATCCGACGCGCCTCGCCGTCAGTGGCCGGCCCGTCAAGGTTGCCGATGGACTCGTCACCCATCCGGAGAGCGGCGGAGCACAGGTCGCGATTTCACGCACCGGCACACTGGTCTACGCACCCGGCAGCTCGCACGCCGCCGAGCGTCCGTTGCTCTCGGTGAACCGCGACGGGACCGCGCGACCGATCGTCGCGCGCGCGGCGCCGTTTTTCCGCCCGCGCTTCTCGCCCGACGGCCGCCAGGTCGCGATGGTGATCGACGCGCCGTTCTCCAAGATCTGGGTGCTGGACGTCGAGCGCGGCACGCTCTCGCGCGCCAGCCAGCTTGCTGGCGACCAGGACCGCCCCACGTGGATGCCGGACGGTGTGCACATGACGTTCGCCGGGGACCCGGAGCACGGCGGCACCGTGCGGCCGTTCTCCGATCGCATCGATGGCACCGAGAGCGCGAAGCTCCTGTTCGATAGCGAGCAGTCGCTCGCGCCAATGAGTTGGTCGGCCGACGGCAAGCACCTGCTCTACGGACAGGTCGGCGCGGCGACCGGTCAGGACGTCTGGGTGTTCGCCGCGGAAGGTCGCGGATCGACACCGTTCCTGCAAGGCGCGGCCAACGAATCGGCGGCGAGGTTCTCACCGGACGGCCTGTGGGTGGCGTACATGTCCGACGAGTCCGGGCGTCCCGAGGTGTACGTGCGGCCATTCCCCGGACCCGGCACACGCAGTCAGGTGTCGATCGAAGGCGGCGCGGCGCCGGTGTGGTCGCGCGACGGCCGCGAGGTCTTCTTTGCGAAAGGCGGTGAGTTGTTCGCAGCCCCGGTCACGCTCGGGCACAGGTTCGCGAGTGGCAGCGTACAGCGGCTGCTCTCCGGCCCGTACGCGTTCGACGAGTTCGACGAGATGCACGCGAACTACGACGTCGCGCCCGACGGTCGTCACTTCGTCGTCCCGCGCAGCCGCGGCGACACCAGCCCACGCCACCTCGAGCTGGTGCTCAACTGGTTCGAGGACCTGGAGCGGCTCGCTCCGTAGCAACTCCGCCGGCCCTCCCGATCGGGCGGGCGGGCGTGCGTGATCCCGTTTTCCCCCGTTTGACGCCTTCTAGAGCAGGTACGGCCGCTCCGCGGCCAGATATCCGTTCAAGAACAGGGGGCAATACCATGAAGATATTGATGTTTATGGGCACCAGACTGAGGGCGAGGCTGGAGTATTGGCTCGGGGCGACAGCCGAGCGGGCCTTTCGATTCGCTGCATCGGCCGCACTCGGCCTTGCTCTGATGCCACTGACCGCCGACGCGACGATCAGCTCGGTCACCGTGAATACCAGTCGCGACTACGAGAACGCTCCGGGCTACACGTTCGCCGAGATCACCCTGAAGGGATACGTCGCGCGCGCTGACGGAACGATCGGCCAATACAGCGTGCCGGCCGAGATCATCTTTCCGGAGCCGCACCGCTCCAACCGCGTCGGCGTGGTGGACTGGATCAACTCGGCCTTCTACCACTTCTTTCCGCCCACGACCGAGGACGCAACGTTCCAATTCACGCGGCTGGCGACGGGCAACTACCTGTTCGAAGAAGGCTACACGTACGTCTCGATCCAGTGGAACAAGGCAGTGACGGTAATCTTCGGGCCGACCGTTCCGAACGACGGCAAAGATCACAATCCGATGCTGTACGGCTCCATCGCCCGCAGCGCCGACGCATGGGAAATCCTGCTCGACGCGGCGCGGCTGCTCAAGGATCCGAGCGCGTATCCGGCCAACCACGCGCCGGTGCGCGTTGCAACCGTGCTGAGCTCGGGCTATTCGCAGGGCGCCGCCCTGCAGCTCGAGATGCTCGCGGAACGCCGCGATCCGGCCCGTATCTACGACGGTCACCTGATCCAGATGATCGGCCTGGCCTGCTTCAAGCGCGAGGATGTGCCGCCGAACTATGGTTTCTTCGGGGACTGCGGCCCGCTGCCGTCAGGTGGCGATCACGCGCCGGTGATCTCGCTGGTCTCGGAATCCGACATGACGATCTATCACCCCACCGTGCTCGGCTTCGGCAAGAGCGCGTTCTTCCTGCGCAACACCGGCGATCCGAACTGGCGGCACTACGAGCTGGCGGGCGTCTCGCATCTGCCCGCGACGATCCTACCGCTCGGGGTCGCGAACCAGAACAACTCCGACCCCAGGCCGGCGTTCCGCGCGGCGTTCAAGAATCTGAAGCGCTGGACGCATGGACGCAATCGCCACGCACCGCCGCCGTCGCTGTTCTTCGAGGGCGGCGTGGATGCGGACGACAGGTTCATCCTCGAGTCGGATATCGACGGCCACTTTGCGGGCGGCATGCGGCTGCCGCACGTCTTCTCGCTGGTGCACGGTCACGAGGCGGGCGCACCGCTCGGACTCAATGCACCGCTCAATCCCGCCGGCCTCGATCCCTTTCATCCGTTCATCTTCATCGGCGGAACGTTCACGCGGTTGAGCGACGACGCGATCGTCCAGCGCTACAAGACCCGGCGCGAGTACGTGGCGCGCGTGCAGCGCGCCACCAGCGACCTGGCCGTGAAGGGCTACATCACGATGAAAGACCGCAAGGCGCTGGTGCTGCGCGCCCGGGAGGAGCCTCTACCGCTAGTCACCGGCTCGCACGATGAATGCGGCGAAGATGAAGAGGAGGACGACGACGGCAACGATTGACCCTGCATGAGGGCGCGCGGCACGCGGGCGGGCAAGGGGTTGCTCACGCTCGCCGTGTCGCGCGCTCTGACCCTTGTAACGTGTTCTCACGTGTAGGCGCTCTCTCACGCCATTTGTGGTGAACCTCCGGCGCTGAGGGCCCGGGCCGGCCGCGCATGCTTACGCCGCAATGTGCGCATCGCGCACCAGATCGGCTCCGCTCCGCTGGCGTGGTCGTTGGCTTCAGGTTTCGCCGGGGAGTTCGACCATGACTTGCAACGGACTGCAGCGCGCACTCATCGTCCTCGCGTTGTGCGCATCGAGCATTGCGGCGCAGGCGCAGCCGCAAGACAGCTACACCCTCACCTTGATAGGCACGGCAATCCCCAACGATCCCGTTGGGTGGTTCGCCGTCGAGGACCTCAACGTCCGGGGTGAGATCGTCGGCGCGCGTCCGACTCCCGATGGAACGACGCTGGCCTTCATGTGGCGCGACGGCGTGTTTCAGGAGCTGAATCCACTCGTGCCAGCGGACGCCGCGTTTGCATCCGCGATCAACGACACCTCCGTGATTCTCGGCAGCTACTCGGATCAGCAGCTCGGCCAGCACAACTTCCTGCTGCGACGTGAGCGGGTCACCACCATCGAAGACCCAGACAATCGCACTGCCGGCGCGCTCGAAATGAACAATCGAAGTCAGGCGCTGTTTCGCGCCACCAACGACGAAGCGGGATTCCTCTGGCAGCGTGGACGCTTCTCGCCGCTCGAACCTCTTCCCGGAAGCCAGTCGACGTCTGCCAGCCACCTCAACGACTGGGGCCTCGTCCTCGGAACCGCGCACTTCGCGGACCATTCGGTTCCAGTGATCTGGTGGGGCCGCACGGTCATGGAGCTCGATCGCCCGGTGGGGTCTCAGTTCGTGTCCGGCACCAGCCTGAACGACCTCGGCTCGGTGCTCGTGGATGCGAGCTTCCCTGCGCCGATTCCTCACACCCGCGCAGTGCTCTGGGTGCTGGGTCGGTACTTCGAATTGGCGCCGCTCGCGGGAGAGACGTCGAGCAGTGCCACCGACGTCAACAACCGTAACGTCGTAGTCGGGCGCAGCTCCGACCTTCTGGCCACGCACATGACTGCGACGCTATGGGATCGCGCCCGTGCGATCGATCTGAACACGCGCGTGCGCAGCGACGATCCGCTCGCGCCGTTCGTTCACCTCCAGTGGGGCCTGCTGATCAACGACCGTGGCCTGATCGTCGCGCGCGGCGTCGATTCGCGCGATACAGACCGACGGTTCGGTTTCTATCTGCTGAAGCCGCGGTAGTTCGGGACGCTGAAGCGCCGTAGCAATTCGGTGCAGCTGCCACGGGTCAAACCGGCCGGCGGCCGATGCGGCTTGCTATTCGACAGCCGCACTGTAGAATCTCGGCCCTCCTGGTGCGGGGTGGAGCAGTCTGGCAGCTCGTCGGGCTCATAACCCGAAGGTCGCAGGTTCAAATCCTGCCCCCGCTACCACACTTATTTGCTGGCCGGCTGCCATTCCGAGCAGCCGGCCAGTATCCAACGAAAGCTCCGCGATAAGCCCCGTACGGCTCTCGTCCGGCGTCAGCCGAACGTCGCCCGTGATCTCCTTCAGGCTCGCACGCGCGCGTGCTACGTGGCGCAGAGGAACGTTTTCCAGGTTCTCTACCAACTCGCGGTAGGTGTCGGCCAGCTTTGGCAGAACTTCGCTGATCTTGTCGCCGGGCTCGCTGCGGCGAGGATTGGTTAGCTCGGCGTGCTCGGTCTCGGCGGCAGCGAGCTTGGCCTTCAGCGCGGGAGACAGCAGCCCGCTGCCGATCGCCTCGGCCAGGTTCGCGATCTCCCGCTCAAGCTGCGCGATGCGCTTGGCGCGCAGATTGCGATCAGAGTTGCGAGCCGAACGCAGCGTGGCGAGCAGTGCGCGGACTTCGCGTTTGAACTCCCCGACGTATTCGGGCGCCATCAACTCCGCCTTTATGCCGGCCAGCAGTCTTGATTCGGCCACGGCGCGGGAGACCCGCAGGTTGTTGCTGCACGCGTGCGCCCCGCCATTGGCGCGGGTGGCGCAGACATAGCGCCACCTGTCGCCGATGACGAAGTTAGCGCCGCAGACGCCGCACTTGAGCAAGCCGGAGAGAAGGTACTTAGGTTCACGTCCGGTGCGGGCAAAAGAGTGCAGCGCCTCGCGAATACCTTTGGATCTGTGGCGCACTTCGGCCTGCCGCGTTTTCACGCGCTGCCACAGCGTATCGCTCACGATGCGCAGGTGCGGCATGTCCTGCTTGATCCATTCGCGTTCCGGCCGCTCCTGGCGCATGCGCCGGTGCGTCTCGGGATCGCGCACCCAGCGCGAGCGGTTCCAGACGTACACACCGCGATAGAGGTCGTTGTTGAGTATCCCGATACCCTTCCTCGGATCGCCAGCGACGGCGCTCGCGAGCCACACGCCGTCGTGTCGCCGAGTCTTGCGGTTCCAATTCGCGCCGGGGGAGGGGACAGCAAGGCGGTTGAGTTCGTCCGCGATCCAGCGCGGGCTGAAGCCGTCCGCATACCATCCGAACATGTCGCGTATGGCCTTGGCCTGCGCTTGGTCGATTTCGCGACGCACGGCGACCACGAGCGGTCGCCCGAAGGAATCGAGCCGCGACGGGTCCTCGATGGGAGCATGGGTATAGCCGTAGGCGCGGCCGCCTGCGTTGTTGCCGGCGCGCGCTTGGCCTTCGAGCCCGCGATGCGTCTTCTCCGCGAGATCGTCGAGGAAGACTTCGTTCATGAGGTTCTTGACGGCCCGATGCACCTTGCGGGTCTTTGCCGCCGAGTCGTACCCATCGCTCACGCCGATGACGCGCACGCCCCAATGCTCCAACCGGCGAAACGCGTTCTCCGCTTCCACTTGGTCACGCGATAGGCGGGAGATATCGTCGATCAGCAGAACCGCAAACTTGTGCGCTTTCGCGTCGGCTAGCATTCGCTGGTAAGCGGGCCGGTCGGCGCGTGAGCCGCTGATGCCCTGGTCCGCGTAGGTCTCGGCGATGGCCCAGCCTTCGCGCTCCGCGATGCGCCGGCAGGTGCGCGACTGATCCTCGATCGATGCTTCGCGCTGTTTGTCGGTCGAGTAGCGGGCGTAGATGGCAGCGCGCGTCATGGTCTGTCTGCCCTAGCTCTTGGCGGCCCAATCTTGCCAGTCGAGGCCGCGCACCCGCGCGAACTCGGAAACGTTTGCCGTGACGAGGGTCGCGTTCATGCGAAGCGCTTGGGCGGCGATCAGCAGATCGTAAGGGCCAATCGGTGTGCCTGCCGATTCCAGCG
>Ga0187892_10004375_pt1 | contig 23826 bp, 21 predicted proteins | sample MA1701073metaG_FD_139345 | JGI IMG/M metagenome (GOLD analysis project Ga0187892, IMG submission 139345) | Bio-ooze microbial communities from a basaltic lava cave in the Kipuka Kanohina Cave System on the Island of Hawaii, USA - MA170107-3 metaG ... | reverse complement strand
CGGCGTGGACCAGTCCGGGGTGGAGCAGACCATCCGTTCCATGCTGCCGGGCTACATGGCGATGGGCCAGGCCGGTATGGCCGAGCACCAGGAACATACCAACATGGGCCACATGCAAGGGCCGGAAAACACGCTGCCCATGATGGTGGGCAAGGGACCGTTCGGAAACCTGGAAATGGGCGGTATGTTCACCGTGGTCAAGGTGCGCGACGACCTTGCGCCCGGCGACTACGGCGATCCCGGCCCGTATCGCAACCCCGAGGGCACCGTCGCCCGGCGCGTCAGCGAGGTCCCCGACTTCGGCTCGCCGACGAGGCGCAAGCCATGAGTTTCATCGCGCCAACCCCTTCAGAAGGAGGATCTTCATGACACTTCGAATACTGCCGCCCTTCCTCATGATCATGGCCATGACCGCCTGTTCACGCGCGGAACATGAACAAGAGGAAGCGGCGAGTCCGGCACAGCCCGAGCCGGCACCCGCGGTTGCCGTTTCCGCTGCGGAAACCACGGAACACGGCGGCCATCAGTACAGCTTCGGACAGCCGGGCGACGCCACGGCTGTGACGCGAACGGTGACCGTCACCGGCGGCGACGATTTCAAGTTCCACCCGGCGCGATTGACGGTGAAGACCGGGGAGACCATCCACTTCAAGGTGAAGAACACCGGAAAGCTTCCGCACGAGTTCACGCTCGGCGACGAGGCGTCGCAGAAGAAGCACGCCGAGATGATGAAGCAGATGCCGGGCATGGTTCACGCGGACCCCAACATGCTGACACTGCAACCCGGCGAGGAAAAATCGCTGATCTGGAAATTCACCAATGCGGGCAAAGTCGAATTCGCCTGCCATGTGCCCGGTCACTATGAAGCCGGGATGAAGGGCGTCGTCGACGTCGCCGACTGAATTCTGGAAGCGGGGCGGGGTCGCGATCACGGGCCCGTTTTGGCGGGCTCAGTTGGCGTTTGCGTGTCGTCGTGCCAGAGATGCTTCTTGCTTTCGACGAAGACCATGTAGGGGACGAGAAAATCGACGAACGGACCGGTGAATACGCCGTTGTGCCCGTCGACGACTTGTGGATCGGCGCGGATCACCAGGTAGGGGATGTAATCGATCCGATCAACGCCGCCGAGCGGCGTGAGTCGCACGCCGCCTGCCGTGAGCCCACCGGAAAAGTCGAACACCTTCAGCTGAGTGACGTCATCGCGCAGCGCAGGCACGTGCGTATCGCCGGACCCGCGTTCAGCTGGTGCCGCTTTTCGGGAGATCCAGGGGCAACCGCACGCACCTATGGCGCCCGGCACGGCGCCGGCGACCATGAGGAGCACGGACAGGCCTTTGGGGGGCCGGGCATCCCGGCGACGGCCGCGAGAATACCGGTGCGGCACATCAGGGCGCGTCGGCCTGACAACCCGTGCGAACGGCGGCTTCGGCGGCCAGCCAGTCCGTGAGCTCGTAGCCGGGCGCGAAGCCGCGCCGCTCCGCCAGGAAGTAGGCGGCGACCCGTATCCGCTTGTCTGAAACCGCGGCATCCGCCGCGGACGCAGCGCCCGCGGACTCAGATGGCGATTCGCCATCCTGCTGCCGCGAAGCGTGGCTGTCGTCGAGCGACTTCCGCTGGCTCGCGCGAGCCCGCTTGGTGCCTGTGCAGCACTCTCCTTTCCCTTTCGAACTCATAGACGATGTTCCCACCGCATCTCGAAGGAAAGCCTCAGTAAGCGAGGGTACAGGGGCCGCTCTCGCGGAAGCCTCCCGCGAATTTCGCAATTTCCTCTCGTCGCTGGCCCAGGCGAGTCCACAATTGCATCGAACCCAACCGGCGCGACGAAATTGCGGCGCTGTCCAGATCCGCCCGCAATCAGCGGTCTGCGATCATTCTGCGCCGGGGGCATGCCGGACAGCCGCCGTGCCGATATCAGGGGTTTCGAGGAGAGACATGATCTACGGTAACATCCTCGCTCCCATCGACGGCAGCGAGATTGCCGCCCGGGGTCTTCAGGAAGCCATCCGGCTCGCGAAAGATCAGGGCGCGCGAATTCAGCTCTTGCACATCGTAAGCGAGCGGGTCCTGCTCGCCTCGAATGCCTACGGCTCAGACATGGGCACAGTCTTTGAGGCGCTCGTCATGGGGGGCGAGTCCCTGCTCGACGAGGCGGAGGCGGCCGCGCAGACCGCCGGCGTCGAAGTGGACAATGTGCTCTTCGAGGCGAAGGGAGGCCGGGCGGGCGCACGAATCGTCAAAAAGGCCGTCGAATGGCCTGCCGATCTCATCGTCTGCGGCACACATGGCCGGCATGGCATTCGACGCATGGTGCTGTGCAGCGACGCGGAGTAGATCGTGCGCCATTCTCCAGTGCCGGTTCTCCTTATCCGCAGCCCCGGCCCGGCCAGCGAGGAGGTCACACGTGATGCATAGAAAGCCGGGCATCCTGCGGTACCGCCGCCGCCGCCAGGGTTCCGTTGCCGCCATGGTCTTGGTGATCGCCGCGGCTGGCGGGCTCGTGCTCACGGCGTGCTCACCGACGCCGCCGGCCGGTGCCCCGCTCGTGACCGTGTACACCAACCCGAGCTGCCAATGCTGCACCAAGTGGATCGATCATCTGAAGTCTGCGGGGTTCGCGGTCAGGACCAGCACCCCGACGACCTGGCGAAAGTTCGCGCGAGCCTGGGAGTCCCGGAGCCGTACGCCGCCTGCCACACGGCGGTGGTGCAAGGCCGTGTGATCGAGGGCCATGTACCGGCCGTGGACATCGAGCGGTTGCTGGCTGACCCGGGCGAAGCGCGCGGTCTCGCCGTTCCGGCAATGCCGATCGGCTCGCCGGGGATGGGGGGCCTGACTACCCAAGGCTACCGCGTCTACCTCCTGAAAGCGGACGGCAGCGCAAGCCTGTATGCGCGACATTAGCCGGCCGGGACTCGGGCACGCTGAACATCCTGGCGGCGGCGTCGCCCGCGGTCCGCTTGGACCGGCACGACCGACACGGCCTGATTCAGCTTCCCGGCCCGTGATGCGTCAGAAGATAGCGCAGGTAATGGCTTTCCTTCCGCAATCTGGCGAGGGCTTCCGGGTGGCCATGTAACAGACCGGCCTCTTCCGCGGTCGTGAGCTCTTCCATGAAGTGCTTGAGCCCATAAGTCTGATTGAGCAGCTCCTGATCGCGGCTACGCATCGCGAATCCACGCGCATCGTCGTACAGCCGCTCGAACGAGGCCTTCGCCCGGCGATAGCGCTCTACGTCGAGCCCCTGGGCCGCGAGATCGGCGGTCTCGACGGCCTCGAGAATGGCGGCGAGCAAGGCTATGGCTCGATCGTCGGACGCGGCGCTCGTCGGCCCGCGGACGCTCGCGACGCGGCTGATCCGCGCCCCTGCCTGCGGATCGTCAAAGACGAAACGCACGTCCGCCTGCAGGCCGGCCCGGCTGACTGATCTGAGCGGCCTGAGCTCCATGAGGACGAATCCGCGCTCCGACGCGCGCAGGTCGCCTATGATCAGCCTGTGCGATGACGTGGGCTCATCGTGCAGCTGCCCGTACACCTTGCCAATCTCTACGCCGCTCACTTTGATCTCGAGGACAGCGTTTTGTGCAACGACTTCGAGCAGGCCGTGCAGCTCGCGTTCGAATGCGGTGGGAATCTCCTCCGGTGTGCCGACATAAACGTAGCGTCCTCCGCCGCCGGTTGCGACCTCGGCCAGCAGCTTCTCGTTGAACTCACTACCTACACCGAAGGTGGAGACGCCGATTCCCCGGCGCTTGGCCTGCTCTGAGATGTTGCGCAGCGCGGCCGGGCTCGTCTCGCCGCGGTTCGCCTGACCATCGGTCAGCAGCAGCACCTGCCTGACCTGGCCACCAGCGCTGTTGGCATCGACCTGTGCGATGCCCTCGAGAAGACCCGCGCTCAGATTCGTGTAGTTCTCCGGTGCAATCTCACCCAGCCGATGCGACAGGAAGGGCTTGTTCACAACACGGCCCGCCCCGGAGAGCACGACCGCCTGGTCGTTGAATGCAACCAGAGCGAGAATGTCACCATCCGTCGCGTTTTCGATCACCATGCGCGCGGCCTCGAGTGCATACGGGAGCTTGCGCGCCTCCGCCATCGAGCCGGAGCTGTCCAGCACCAGTGCGATGTTCAGCGGCGGCCGCTCCTGCCGCGCGCGCGCTTCGGCCGCGTACTCCACTTTGAGAAGAGAACACGACGCCGGGGCGTCGCGGCACCCCGATCGGCTCAGAAGAACGCGCAGCGTGATCGGATCCGCGGAATCAGCCTCTTCCGCACCCCACGCAAGCTCGAACGGGCTGACGCTCGATATCCAGGCGACGATCAGGCAGATCCCCAGAGCCCGGCGTACCGGCGCACGCGTGTCAGAACACGGCATCCGGCGGATCCGGACTTGGCAGCAGCGGCACTCGCAGGCCGGCGCCATCGGGCACGCGCTCACCGCGCAGATCGCCCTCGGACGACGGGCGCTGCGTCGCGTCCCCGGCCGAATCCGCGGGATAGGCCGTTCCCGTCAAAGACGGTGCGGAGCGGTACGCACTGCGATCGTAAGACAGGTCATAGCGATAGCAATACCGTGGGTCGTAGTAGAAGGAGTACGGGTCGCAATAGTTGCGATAACGATAGTACGAGGGCGCGTAGAACGCGCTATAGCCCAAGCTCATGAATCCATGGCCATGACCGCGACCGTGGAGGAAACGATGGGGGTCATGGAAATGGTGGCGGTCAATGCCCGGCCAGACACGCCCATGATGGTCCTTTCCGAGCAGCGTGTGAGGTGCGAACCCACCCGCATGAACAGTACCCGCATGATCACGTCCGCGATGACCGCCGGCGGCAAGCCTTCCGACGCTATGCGCTGAGTGCCCGCCGTGGCTGGCGTGACCCCCGGAGTGGCCTCCGCCATGCCCGCTCCCGCTGCCACTGCCGTCAGCCAGGGCATACGAACCGACCGCGAGCCCGAACGCCGCTATCAGCGCGGGGAGCATTGTGCGGCTCCTGCGGTCAGAACCGGCCGAATTCATCCCGGTTGTCCTCGTTCAACCCCGTACCTCCCGGCTGCTTTGACACACGCGAGGTCCCAGCGGTTCCATGCATGTCGGGAAGGTGCCTCAATGAGCGCCGTGCGCGCCGACCTCCACGTACAGCAACAGCTGCAAGGCGAACGCCAGCAGGACCAGCGCCCAGCCGGCCCGCGACCACTGCCCCTCGCGCCAGCGCAGGCTGGCCGCCAGCTTGACGAGGGCGGCGAGAAGCAGCGTTGCCCCCATGAGACGGTGCTGAACGGTTTGTAACAGCATGTCGCCCGTCTCGTGCTGCTCATGCCAGAGAAAGCCGATTCCGAGCACCGCGAGCACGGCGGGTATCACGAGACCGAGCAGCCAGTGATCGGGTCGCCTGTGCACGCGATACGCTTCGAGTACGCCGGCCGCGGCTGCACACAGCCCCTGCCACGTGTGCTGATGCCCTTCCGCGCCGAAGTCGCCACCGTGGAACAGCCACGGATCGAGAAACAGCAGGGCACCTCCGACCAGAAGCGCCGCCGCGGGAACGTAGTCCGCCCAGCGTCCGCGGATCACTCCGATCTCATGCAGCAGGACGATGAGCACGAACACGGCAATCAGCGCGCCGAAGATTTGATGTACGAGAACGGGATCCAAATTCATGTGTTGCCTCGCGTGTCATCTACCATGCGTGGGTGGCCTGACCATAGACGAAGTCGAGATCACTCGGCAAACCCCATGCGATGCCTTACGACCATACTGGGTGCCCTGCGAGGGATACGTCCATGAAGCGCATTCTGCTCTTTGCCGTCACGAATATCGCGGTCCTCGTCATTCTCTCGGTCACTGCCAGGCTCCTCGGGCTCGAGGTCCATCTCGCCGAGCGCGGCGGAAGCCTCACCGGGCTGCTGTGGCTGAGCGCCATCTTCGGTTTCGGCGGCGCCTTGATTTCGCTCGCGCTCTCGAAGTCCATGGCAAAGATGGCGATGAGCGTAAAGGTGATTGCGGAGCCCCGCACCTCCGCCGAAACCCGGCTCCTTGAAACCGTGCGGGCCCATGCGGAGCGCACGGGGATCGGGATGCCGGAAGTCGGCGTGTTCGACTCGAGCAGGCCGAACGCCTTCGCCACGGGCGGAAGCCGTGACCGCGCGCTCGTGGCCGTGAGTACGGGCCTTCTCGCCAGCATGCAGCGCGAAGAGGTCGAAGCCGTCCTGGGCCATGAGATCTCCCACGTTACAAACGGCGACATGGTCACGATGGCGTTGCTCCAGGGCGTGCTCGACACGCTCGTGATCTTTCTCGCGCGCGTGCTCGGCACGGTGATCGACAGCGCTCTGCGCGGCGGTCAACGCGATCAGCGCTTTGGACTCGGACCGTTCTATTTTGTGACCGTGATCGTGCTGCAGATCCTGTTCGGCGTGCTGGCGACATTGATCGTCATGCGGTTCTCGCGCCGCCGGGAGTTCCGTGCCGACGCGGGCGGGGCGACGCTTGCGGGGCGAGACAACATGATCAGCGCGCTGATGTCGCTGCAGCGCGCGCAGGGCGAGCCGTTGCTAGGCCAGTTCCAGGCTTTCGGCATTCAGGGCGGCAAAGTGCGCCGGCTCTTCATGAGTCACCCGCCGATCGAGGAGCGCATCGCGGCGCTGCGCGCCCTGCCATAATGCATCCGGAGGCAGGCATCCGGGGGTGGCGATGAGCGTCGATGCGATCGGAGTGCTCATCCGCCGGTGGCGCGAGGATCCGAACGGGACGTACCGAAGCTGGTTCCTGTGGGAGGAGCGGCTCAAGAATTTCCGCTCGATCCGCCGGGGGCTCGAGATGGTCGTCGCCGAAATCGACGCCGGCACGTTCGGCAACGTGTACAAAGGCTCGTCGCTCGAAACCGTCGTCGGGTCCATCGCCGAACAGCGGCAAGTCTTCAAGGGCGCGGATCACGCGTTTCTGTGGAAGCCGAAGCTCAGGATTCCCGACATCTACGAGGACCCGGACAACCAGCGCGCCTTCGGCCGCTTTCTGCACACTTGTGCATGCTGCGACGGCGAAGCACAGGTCATCGCTGCGATCCAGCAGCTCGATTCGAAAGGGATCAAGGGACTCGGCCCCGCGGCCGCAAATCTCCTCTACTTCCTGCATCCGACCTTGGTCCTGCCGTTCAACACCGCCATCGTCAAGGGCTACAACGCCCTGACCGGCGCGAAAGTAAAGCTCGGCCGCTGGCAGGAATTCCTCGCGATGCGCCGGGGCATTCTCGAGCTCAATCAGCGTTACCGCGACCTCCTGTCGAACGATCTCGGCGCCATAGGCGGATTCCTGTTCGATGTCGGGGCCGGCCGTTACGCATCTCCACCGCGCGCCGATGACGCCGGCGCCCTGGCACGGTGGCAGGCCGATTTACAGCAGGTGCGCGACGAGACCACGAAAGCCGCCAGGGCGCTCGAGGCAGCACGTGAGGGCGACGAGACCCACACCGAGATCCAGGGATGGCTGCGAAATCTGGGCAGATCCCTCGGCTTCAAAGTGTGGGTAGCCGCGAACGACCGGGCGCGCGCGTTTGGCGAAGGGCAGTTGGCCGACGGCTGTCTCGACACGTTGCCGACGGCGATCGAGAACGCGCTCGCCGCGGAGACGATCCGGCTGATCGACGTTCTCTGGCTGGATGAGGCGGAACAACGAATCGAAGCCGCGTTCGAGGTCGAGCATACGACCAGCATCTATTCCGGCATCGTGCGCATGCTCGACCTCGCGCTCGGACTGGCGGAGGGGAATTCGAGCGCGTATTTCCTTGTCGCGCCGGACGAGCGGGAGAAAGACGTGCGCCTGCAGTTCGCGCGGCCCGCCTTCAGCCGGGCCACGGATCTGCATCTGCGCTATCTGCCATACAGCGAGCTGCGCAAGCACCGCGAGACCATCGCCCGATTCGGTTCCGGCCTCAAGGCGCTACACGCCATCGCGAAGCCGCTGCGCTGACGACTCTTCACCTCGTCCCGGACGCAAGGACATGCACGCGAAGATAATGGCCGCCGGCCCTGAAGTTTCACTGGCTGAAGCGCGGATGCAGTTCCGTGCACGCATGGATACCGGCGCCGCGCGCCGGGTCTGGGAAACGTTTTCCGGCCGCATCGCCGTCGTGCTGCCAGGCGGCGGCGCGCGCGGCGCCTATCAGGCCGGCGCGCTGCTTGCATTTCAGGACGCGGGCCTGCCAACGCACATCATCACTGCGACGTCCATCGGTAGCGTCAATGCGGCTGCCTACGTGGCACGAGCCAAAGGGCTGGTCGGCAACGCAGAGGCAATCGTCGATTCCTGGCTCAGGCTGACTGCACCGGAGGTCGGGCTCGATTGGACGCGCTATCTCTCGATGTTCCTCGGAGTCGTGATCGCATCGATCGGTTTCGCCAATCTGATGCTCGAGCTCTTTGCTGTACAGGGATTCAGGCTCCATCCGCATGAAGCGTTGCAGACCTGGTTCGTGGTGGCAATCGGCGGTGCTGTCCTCGCTCTGCTCTCGGAACAACCGTCGTACCTCGCCTACGTGATGCGCGGATTGCGGCAGCCCGGTTTGGGACGGCCCGATTGGCGCAGGACGATGTTGGCATTGTTCGGCAGTCTCGCCATCGTAGCGAGCGCCATCCTTGCGGTCCGCACGCTTCATCTGCATGGCCGGTTTCGCGAATTCTTCCGCGACAATCTCGTCGCAACGCTCGCGTTCGGTTCCGTTGCCGTGGCTTTGATGGTCCACCGCTGGCGCTATCCGGCAGGATGGAGCCGCTTTGCCCAGCGGATTTTGCGTCTTCCTCGTCGAGCAGCCCTGTTCAGCGACATTCGGCGCGAACGATTGTTCCGCAGGCACATCTCACCGGATGCGGTGCGCGCTTCGGCGATTCACGTGCTGTTCGCGGCCGCGGACCTGGGAGCGGGCACCAGCCGCTTCTTCTGCAATCACCCGCCCGACCGGCTCGCGGCGGAGCGCGACGTCGATCCGGACTTCGTCGCGCGCGAGGTCATGCTTGCCGACGATCCGATCCAGGCCGTCATGGCATCTTCGGCACTGCCGATCGCGTTCGCACCGGTCCGGATCGCCGGCCGCGCCTACAGTGACGGAGCGATCAGCGCACGCCGCCCTCTGCGGCCGGCCATTCGCCTCGGCGCAACCGTGCTTTTCGTGGTGCTCACGCAGCGCACGACGGCGGAGGCGGCCACGCCCGGGACATTCCTCGAGATCGGTGCCAGAGCGCTCGACCTGCTCATGGCGCAGAATCTCGCGGCCGATCTGAGTCAGTTAAACGAGATAAATGCCACCTGCGAACGGATCGCCGGCAGGTTCGGCCACGCCCCCGAACAAGTGCACTATGAGCTCGGACCGCACCGTTATCGATACGTCAAGACCTTCAGCATCGGCCCGGCTGCCTCGCTCGACACGGGCTTATTGAGCTTTCGCGCCGCGCGAGCGGGTTCCGCCCTGTTGCTCGGATATCAGGACGCCGCCGTACAAATTTCCAGCTTTCTCGACTACGCGCGGCACGCACAGTTCGGGGAGGTGAAGCACGTCTGGCGCCTGCAAGCGCAGCCATCGGCTTGAGCCGCAGGGCGATCTGCCCGGCGGGCCGTGGATACCGTTGGCCGTCGGTCTGGTCCCGCTCCCCCGGCGCGGCGGCAAGTCAAGGATGCGTGCCGAGTAATACGAGCCAGCTGCGGTGCCGATCGAGCAGCGTCGGCCTGGGCGCCTCGCGCCGATACCGTTAGACGACGGCAACCTCGACCACCGCGCTGCCATAAGCCTCGAGCAGCCCGGTGAAATCAGGCAGCTCGCCGTGCATTGCCGCCGCGCTTGGCGCTGGCGATGCGGCGGTCACCTCGGCGGGCGTTTGGGTTGCGACGGGCTCGCCTGGCCATGCAAGCTCTCAATCGCAGCCTGCCACCGCGACTGTCACAACGACAACGGCGCGCTGCCAGACGCGTGTCCGGCTCGCTGGAGCACCCTTTCTTCGAGAGATCGCGCGGACCTGCGCGCGCAGGATGAGTGCCGGCCGTGCGCGTAGATCGCGGCGCTACCCCACGCCGCCTGATTGCGCATGTGAGCCCCATTCAGCGCCCGGCTTGGACGCATACGTCGCGCTCCCGTGCGGATTTCGCGGAAACACGAGACGAAACTCCGTTTTACCGTCCGGTACGCTGCGCACGTCTACGGTGCCGCCATGTATGTCCATAATGGACCTGACGATGGCGAGGCCGAGGCCGACCGAGGACGCAGAATCTCTACGCACGCCATCCGCGCGATAGAAGCGATCGAAGATACGAGGCACGTCCTCGGCCGCAATTCCGGCGCCGTCATTGGTCACGGTAATGACGGCGGCCGAATCCTGTTCAGATACATCGAGCCGGACCGTCGAGCGCGGCCGCGCGTGCCGGATCGCATTGTCGACGAGATTGGCGACGGCGCGCCGGAGCAGCGCAGGGTCGGCGCGCGTGCGTCCCGCACCTGTCACCGCGATCGCGACGCCGGCCTGATCGGCTAGTCCCTCGAAGTAGTCCGCGATCCTCGCGAGTTCGCGGCGGGCATCGATGAGCTGAAGGTGGACGGCAAGCTGCGCATGCTCGGCCCGCGCCAGAAACAGCATGCTTTCAATCATGCGCGAGAGCCGATCTAGCTCCTCCGCGTTCGATGCAAGCAGAGCGCGGTACTCCTCGCCGCTGCGCGGCTGCGCCAGCGCGACCTGCGTCTGCACCATCAGCGTGGCGAGCGGCGTCTTGAGATCGTGCGCGAGATCGGCGGAGAACCGCGACAGTCGCGCGAACGACTCTTCAAGCCGGCGCATCAACATGTTGAGCGCGGCGGACAGCTCGCGCACCTCGCGAGTGCCGTGCTGCCCGTCCAGGCGTTCGCCGAGCCGGTGCGCGGTCAGTCGCGCAGAAGTCTTCACGAGGGCGGTGAGCGGCCTCAAGCTCCACCAGACGGCCACAAATCCCAGTGCGCCTGCCACAGTCGCAGCCAGTGCGACGGCAGGTATGAGTGTGGCGCGATAACGCCTTTGCAGGGGAGAGACCGCACCAACCGGTCGACCCAGCACTATCAGGGCAGAAGTGGCGGCCGCATCGCCAAGCGCCCCACGCGCACTCAGAATGTGCAGGCGACCGATGCCGGGCAACTTGAGGCTTCGGACATCCTGCAAGCGCGGCTCGTCCGTCGGGCCGATCGCGATCTCGCTGGCGAATGGCAACGCCGGACCCGCCGTGACGAGCGGCCGGCCTGGACCTTCCCAAAGTCGGAAGTAGAGATTGCCGTGGCCGATCGGCACGTCGCGGAATACATGCGCGTTGCGACGAATGTCGTCGAATGAGGATCGCTCGCGCAGCAGATGGCGCACTTGTTGGACCTTGCCGACGAGCTCCTGCTCCTCCTGGTCGGCAATCTGGCGGCCGAGCGCGTAATCGAGCACCAGGCCGGCCGCGGCGAGCGTCGCGGCCACCGCCGCCGCAAAGAGCGTCGCTATGAGCGTGGCGAGAGCGGGCCCGCGCGTGGAGCGCTTCACGCTGCGCGATCCTCGAGAACGTAGCCCATGCCTCTCACGGTGTGGATCAGCTTGCGCTCGAATGGGTCGTCGATCTTTGCCCGCAGGCGGCGGATCGCGACCTCCACCACGTTGGTGTCGCTGTCGAAATTCATGTCCCAGACCTGCGAGGCGATCTGCGCCTTTGACAGCACGACACCGGAGTGGCTCGCGAGCAGGCTGAGCAGCGCGAACTCCCTGGCCGTGAGATCGATGCGCTCGCCGGCACGAGTGACGCGGCGGTGCGCGATATCGATCGAAAGGTCCGCCGCAGTCAGGATCTCGGGCGGTCGGGCGGGGCCGCGACGCAGCAAGGCGCGGATTCTTGCCACGAGTTCGACGAACGCAAAGGGCTTGACGAGATAGTCGTCTGCTCCCAGGTCGAGCGCACGCACGCGATCGTCGAGCCCATCGCGCGCCGTCAGAAAGAGCACGGGTGTCTGCTTCGACTGGCGCAGCTCCCGCAGGACCTGGATGCCATCGAGTTTCGCCAGCATCAGATCGAGCACGAGCAGGTCGTAGTCGCCGGTGCGGGCGAGATGCAGGCCCTCCTGCCCGTCGCGCGCAAGATCCACGACGAATCCCGACTCGGTCAAGCCCTGCCGCAAATAGTCGCCGAGCTTGATCTCATCTTCGACAAGAAGCAGTCGCATGCGCTGTCCCGAATTGGTCGCTGTGACGGCGGAGCAGCGAGTCGGGCAGCTGACAGGAATGTAATTCTACCGTCAGCCTGGCGACACCGGCTCGGTGTCAGTCTACGCCCAAAGGCCGAGCATTGGAGGTTCCACATGTTCAAACCCGGTATGCAATCGACGATCGCCTCCGGTCGACTGGTCGTTTTCTGCGCGCTGGCTGGATTCACCGTGATCGCCAACGCTGGACCGCACACGGGGCACGACTCGCGAGGGATTTCTCATGACTATCGCAGGGGCATCTCCTGGAGTCTCCGCGCCGTCTCGCCGTTGCCCGTCTACCGTGACGGCGATCATTATGGCGACTCATACTACGAGCGAAACAGCTCCTGGAGGCACGCACGGCATGGCGCGGGCCTCTACCGCTTCAGTGCGCGCGGACACTGGGGCAGCGACCAGTACTTCCTGTACGACCAGGGCTGGAACACCCGGGATCACTCCCCGGGCGGCCGCCGGCATGGTCGGTAGTCGAGCGGCGTCCCAATGGAGACGATCGTGATGCTGTGTGCACCTGCACCTCTGCTCGCAACCCCCGGCACTGCGGCGGTCGCCGCCGGCCGCGCCGAAGCGGCAGATCGCCGACGCGCTGCGTCATATTCCGTGGGGCACGCGGACCTCGAGCATTGGCTGCGCGACTCAAGAATGCCGTCCAATGCAATGGATCTTGTGACGCTCGAAGGCTTCCTGACGGCGATCATCGTCGGTCCGGCCACAGGCGCGACCGAAAACTGGCTGCCGTGCGTGTGGGGCGGCCGCCGCGCCCCGATTTGCCTGCGGGCACCAGCGTCGTACGCGCAATTTCGCTGGCTGGTCCTGCAATTCCACAGCGAGATTGCCGAGCAGTTCAGTGACGCCCCGGAGTCTTTTCAGCCGACATTTTGCGCGGCGCGGTTCGGTGGCGTCGAGACGACGATCGTCGATCCCTGGTGCATCGGTTTCGTCGCGAGGATCGAGATGAATCCGCGCATCTGGCAACCGCTGCAGAGGGATTGCCCGGACTTGCTGCGCCCGATTCTGATTTACGGCACCCAGCCTGGGTGGGAGGAACGGCACGCGGCGCATGACCCGGCCGCCTTTCATGCCGAATGGTGGCCGCAGATCGCCCCGGCGGTTCACGGCATTCATCGGTACTGGTGTGCCCGGAAACGCTCCTCGAGCAGGAGGGCGCAGCTCCGCAATGAAGATGTGTAGGGCAATGAACCGGCCGGTGTTCTTCGGAGACTCCAGCCTGAGTGCGCATGGAGTCCATGGGCACAGCAAAGCGACTCCGCGACTCATCCACAGAATTCGCTCCTAAGCTCTCCAGGAACCCACGATCAAATGAACCGCGCGATCGGCCACGGCACGGCGAATTTGGCCCATCGAAGCGCCTTGAGTCGACGACGGCCGCGGGACCGATTTGGGTCATTGCTTCTGCTGGTGATGCTGCCGCTCGCAGCGACGGCTGAGGAAGGCACAAGCCCTTCACTGACCCTGCCGCAACTGATTGCGACTGCACAGCGCGACAATCGGGATCTGCGCGCGGCGCGCTATGCGGTAGATATCGCTCGGGCGCGACTCGTCCAGGCCGGGGCACTGCCGAACCCCCGTATCACTGTCGATGCGGTCGACGACTTCGCATTTAGGAGCGAGGGTGGGCATAGCGCATCAATCGGCATCAGCCAGGATTTCCCGGTCGCCGGCCGGATATCGCGTCAGAAGAAAGTTGCGCAGTTCGACGTCGATCTGGCGCAAACCGAAATCCTGGATGGCGAACGGCGACTCGCCGGCGAAGTTGCCGCCGCCGCGTATCGCCTGCTCGTTGCTGGTCGGCAAATCCAGTCCCGCGATTCGCTGATGGCGGTCGATGAACGCCTGGCCAAGGCGACGCGAACCCGCTTCAAGGCCGCCGAAGTGTCCGAGCTTGACGTCAACACGATTGCTCTCGACATTCGGCGCCTTGCGCAGGAGCGCGCACTGCTGCTGTCGCAGCGCAAGGTTCTGCTGCAGTCCCTGAATCGCCTGCTGGGCCGCCCGGCTGACTTCGCACTGTCCGTCATCGAGCCGCTGCCGGCGATCCATGCGCCACCGCCGCTCGATGTTGCGTTGGCGCGGGCTGCCGGACGACGGCCGGACCTGTTGGCGGCGCAACTGCAAATCGACCGGGCGCACGCGGACATCGCGCTGGCCAAAGCACAACGCTGGGAGGATTGGAGCGTCGCGGTTGGAGTACAGCAAGATCGCCAGTCAATAACCGGTGTGCCACCCCAGAGCGTCGATCGCGCACTGCGTCTGAACTTTACGATTCCGCTGCCGCTGAAACGCAACAGTCGCGGGCAGATCGCGGCTGCGGAAGCAGCGGCGTATCAGGCCGAGGCACGCATGGAGAGTTTGCGGCTTGCAGTTGCCAGTGATGTCACGGTAGCACATGAAGAACTCGCGACGCTGCAGGTCGTGCTTAAAGCCTATGACACCGATGTGCTCGGACTGTCGGAACGCAACGTCAATGTTGCCGAGAAGGGTTATGTGCAAGGACTCGTATCGCTCGCCGAGGTCGTTCAGACACAACGCCAGCACGGCGAGTTGAAGTCCGCTGCATTGGCGACGCTGGATCAGTATCTGCAGGCGCTTGTGAGGCTGCGACGCGCGATCGGTGATTACCCGCTTCTTGCGGATTCCGCGCCATGACCAATCGACGCAGTGTGTCCCATGCCCGATGGAGCAAAGCCCTGGCTGCTGCCGCAGCCATGCAACTGGCGATGCTGATGCCAGCACGGGTCTTGGCGCACGGCGGTGAAGTTGAAGTCGGTACGGGCGCACAGGGCCCCGTCACGCTGTCGGCGGCACAATCCAGGTCGATTGGGCTGACCCTGGCCACCGTGGACATTCGGCTGCTCGCGGATACGCTGACATTGAATGGCGAGATCCAGCTGTTCGTGGACCGGAAGGCCGAGGTCAGCACGCGCATCAGCGGCCAGGTCACGGATTTGTATGTGCAGCTCGGTGATCGCGTGCGTCCCGGTCAGCGCATAGCGCGAGTGCAGGCGCGCCTGGTGGGCGATCCGCCACCGAGCGTGGACGTTTCCTCGCCGAAAGGCGGCGTCGTCGACGCGGTCAACATCGCGGTCGGTCAGTCGGTCGAGCCGGCGACGGCGTTGTTCCAGGTCAGCGACCGCTCGCAGGTCAATCTCGTCGCGCGGGTCTACGAGGAAGACCTGGGAAAGGTGCAGGTTGGCCAGGACGCGCGCATCCACACACTGAGCTACCCGGACAGGGTGTTTGACGGGAAAGTCACGCTGATCGGCCCGGCGCTCGATCCGGCCAGCCGCACCGCGCAGGTCTGGTTCCGGCTCGCCAATCCGGACGGTTTGCTGAAGCCCAACCTGTTCGCGAAGGCGGTGGTGGTGCTGAAACGGAACGAGACCGCGCTGGCCGTGCCGAACGCGGCGATCATCGAGGCTAACGGCGAGAAATTCGTGTTTGTCAGGCAAGGCGCAGTGTTCAACCGCGTCGAGATCGCCATCGGGGTCGGTGACGACGAGTACACGGAGGTCACCGACGGCCTGGTGCCGGGCGACGAAGTCGCGGTGCAGGGCAACCGCCAGCTCTACACGTTGTGGCTCACGGGCGGAATGGCGCGCAAAGCCGATCAGGACGACTGAGCCATGTTTAACCGTCTGATCGCCTGGTCTCTGCACAACCGCCTGATCGTGCTGGCGATCACGCTGGTGCTGTTCATCGCCGGCGGCGCGGTGATGCAACGCATGTCGGTCGACGTGTTTCCAGAATTCGCGCCGCCGCAGGTGGTGATCCAGACCGAAGCGCCCGGCATGGCGCCAACCGACGTGGAGTCACTCATCACCTATCCGCTGGAGAGCGCGATCAACGGCTCGCCGGGCGTGGCCGCCGTGCGCTCGAAAACATCGGTGGGCCTGTCGACCATCACAGTCGTTTTCGACGCGGGCACCGACATCTACCTCGACCGCCAGCTCGTCAACGAGCGCCTGCAGAACGTGGTTGGCCGGTTGCCGCCGGCCGCAAAGCCGCCGGTGATGCTGCCAGTGACGTCGGCGGTCGGCTGGCTCGTCAAGTATGCCTTGGTCAGCGACACGCTGTCGCCACAGGACCTGCGCACGCTGTCGGACTGGGAGATCCGCCCGCGCATCCTGGCACTCGGCGGTATCGCCTCGGTAGTCGCGATTGGCGGCGAGGTCAAGCAGTACCAGGTACGGCTCGACTCCGACCGGATGCTGGCCTACCGCGTCAGCGTCGACGAAGTTCGCCTGGCGCTGATGAATGCCAACATCAACGTGCCCGGCGCCTTCCTGCAAAAGGCCGGGCAGGAACTGATCGTCAGCGGCATCGGCCGCGTCGTCACGCTCGACGACATCCGCGGCACCGTCATCAACCTGCGTAACGGCGTGCCGATCACGGTTGCGAATGTTGCGGAGGTTGCGCTCGGGCCGGAGATCAAGCGCGGCGACGGCGCCTTTGGCGCTCGCGATGCGGTGATCGGAACCGTCTCCAAGGCTTACGGCGCGGACACGGTCGAGACCACCGCGAAAGTTGAAGCCGCGCTTGCCGAGATTCAGAAGACGTTGCCTGCGGGCGTCTCGATGGATACCAAGGTCTTCCGGCAGGCGAATTTCATCGAATCGGCGATTCGCAACCTGCGAGCCTCCCTGCTGGAGGGCGCGGTGATCGTGATCGTCGTGCTGTTCATTTTCCTCATGAACTGGCGCGCCTCCTTCATCACGTTTCTGTCCATGCCGGCGTCGTTCGTCGGCGGCATCCTCGTGATGAGCTGGCTCGGCGTCGGCATCAACTCGATGACTCTCGGCGGGCTCGCCATCGCTATCGGCGAGGTGGTCGACAACGGGATCATCACGGTGGAGAACGTCGCGCGTCGGCTGCGGCTTCGGCGCGCCGCCGGAACGTCCGGCGTGGGCGCTCTCGGTCTGGTGTTCGATGCGGTCCAGGAGATCCTGAATTCTGTGGTCTATGCCACGCTGATAATCGTGCTCATCTTCGTGCCGATCTTCTTCCTGCAGGATCTGGCTGGGCGGATTTTCCAGCCGCTCGGCATCGCGTACATCGCGTCAGTCACGGCCTCGCTGGTAGTCGCGGTGACGATGGTACCGGCGCTCTGCTACTTGCTGCTGGTTCGCGGGGCAGAAAGACGCGACGACGACGGTGTGATTCGCGCGCATGGCGGCGCGAGCACGGGACGGCACGACGATCAGCCGGCCGCGGCGACCGGACATGAAAAGGAAACCGGCCTCGTCCGCTGGCTCAAGGCTCGCTTCGAGCCCTTGCTGCGCTTGTCGCTGCGCCATTTCTGGGTCGTCATGGGAACGTCGGTCGTGGGGCTCATCGTGTCCATCGCACTGCTGCCGTTCTTCGGCTTGTCGTTCCTGCCGGAGTTCCGCGAAGGCAATTTCGTGATTGCAATGAATACGCTCCCCGGCACGTCGCTCGAGGAGTCCATGCGCCTGGGCAGGCTGGTGCGCCAGGCGCTCCTTAAGTACCCGCAGGTGGTGTCGATCGACCAGCGTGCCGGTCGCAGCGAGCTGGATGAGGATGCGCAGCCGCCGAATTTCAGCGAGTTCGACGTCAATCTCGATTTCGCAAAGGACCGCACGATGTCGGCGGACCAATTGCTGGAACACATCCGCGACGATCTCGGCAACGTGCCGGGGGCGGTCTTCAACGTGGGCCAGTTCATCGCGCACCGATTTGACGAAGTGGAGTCCGGCGTGCGCGCACAGGTTGCGATCAAGATCTTCGGCGATGAACTGCCGCACCTGTTTGAACTCGGCCAGCAGGTTCGGGCCATCCTGCAGGACATCCCCGGTGCGGTGGACATCAACCTTGAACAGCAGATCAGCGTCCCGCAGGTCAATATCCGCATCGACCGCGATCGGGCTGCGCGCTACGGCGTAAATATCGGAACGGTCGCCGAGGACATCCAGACTTTGCTTAACGGTGAGTCGCTGTCATCGATTCTCGAAGGCCGTCGGAGTTTCGATCTGGTGCTCCGGCTGAAAGCCGGCTCGCGCGACCGCGTTGAAGCGATCCGTGACCTCCTCGTCGACGCGCCTGCGTTGGACCCGCCCGAAGGCGGCAAGCTGCCGCTTCGCGCGGTCGCGACGATCGGAGTAGAAGACGAGCCGTACGCCATCGGCCGTGAAAGCGTCCGCCGGCTGATCGTGCTCGGCTTCAACGTGCAGGGTCGGGACTTGAGCGCGGTGATCGCCGATACCCAGAGGGAGATCGACGAAAAGCTCAAGCTGCCGGCCGGCTACTCCATCGAATATGGCGGCCAGTTCGAGAGCCAGCGCGCAGCCAATCGCACTCTGCTCAGCTTCGGCCTGCTGGCGCTGTTCGGCGCGGTGCTGCTGCTCTACAAGGCGTTCGGCAGCTTCCGCGAAGCGATGCTCGTGCTATTCAACCTGCCGCTGGCGATGATCGGTGGCATCGTCTCGCTGTATTTCGCCGGCGCCAATCTCAGCGTCGCCGCGGTGATCGGCTTCATCACGCTGTTCGGAATCGCAACGCGCAATGGCATCATCCTGGTTAGCCACTACAACCAGGTGCGCGCCGCCGGCAGACCGCTGGAGGCAGTCGTCGTGCAAGGAACGATGGACCGTCTCGTTCCCGTGCTGATGACGGCGCTGACCGCCGCCCTCGGCCTGCTGCCGCTGATGTTCGGATCGCCGGTTGGCAAGGAACTCGAAGTGCCGCTGGCGCAAGTCGTGGTCGGAGGCCTTTTCACCTCGACGCTCCTCAACATGGTCGTGGTCCCCACGGTCTACAATCGCGTCGAGCTCTGGCGCGAGCGCAGGCTGCTTTCAACACGCCCCCAAAGTCCGTCACTGGAGATGCCCGCATGAAGCACTCGACCTTCAAACCTCTTGGCCTGGCCGCGGCCCTGTCGGGCGTTCTGTTCCTGGTGATGCCTGTCGGCGTCGTGATAGCCGCCGAATCGGCGGAAAAGACCGTCATTCCCGGAACGAGCGCCGCGATACTTCAGGCCATCGACGTAAAGTCCGCCCAACTCAAGGCGACGATCGAGAGCGGCAAGCTCGACGACGTCCACCACCAGGCATTCGCGATCCGCGATCTCGTGGCGGCTCTTCCGGCAAAGTCGGCATCGCTACCGGTGGACAAGCTCGCGAAGCTGAATGGCGAAGTGAAGTTCGTTGCCACACTTGCCGAGCGGCTCGACGCCACGGGAGACGCAAAGGACCTGGCCGGCACGAAATTGAACTACGCGAAGCTGTCCACGGTGCTGACCTCCGTACGATCGAACTACCCATAGTCGAATTGGCCCGCTCGGACGGGCTGGATGCCGCGTCGGCTTGCGTTCACTGTGGTTCCTTACCGTGTTTTTCTGAATCTGTCGGCTTGTCCGGAGTCGGTCGTGGTCTCGATTGCGGAGCAGAGGCAGATCTTCAGAGGTGCGGACCACGCTTTTCTGTGGAAACCGAGACTCCACGTTCCGGATATTTATGAGAATCCGGACAATCAGCGCGCCTTCGGGCGCTTTCTGCACGCCTGCGCCTGCTTCTGCTGTATATCCTGCATCCTACGCTGATTCCGCCCTTCAATACGGTTATCGTCAAGGGCTGTAACCTGCTGATGGGCGCTCGGGTGAAGCTCGGGCGCTGGGACGAATTCCGCGCGATGCGGCGCGGTACTCTCGACTTCAATCGACGCTATCGCGACTTGCTGTCCAGTGATCCAGGTGCATCTGGCGCGCGTGCGACGAGGCTTCGCGTGCGGCGAAGGCTCAGGCCCGGGCGTTTGAAGGCGACCACACGCACACGGAGATCCAGGCATGGCTGCGTGATCTGGGGTTGGCACCGAGCTTTCAGGTGTGGGTGGCCGCGAATGACCGGTCGCGCGCTTACGGCTGCGGGCGTCTGGCGGACGGCTGCCCGGACTCGCTGCCGATCAGCGTGGAGAACTCCCTGGCTTTTGATACCGTTCGCCTGATCGAGGTGCCGTGGTTCGACGGCGAGAAGGTTGAGTGCAGTATTTGAGGTTGAGCACACGACCAGCATTCATTCCGCCATCGTCCACATGCTCGATCCCGCCTTTGGCGTGCCGCGGATCTGGATTTGCACGTCCGGCCCTACAGTGAACTGCGCGGGCACCGCCAGCCGATGGCCCGCCTCGGCTCGGGACTCAAGGCTGTGCTGGTGACGGCGAAACCACTACGGTGACCTGGGGTTTCCCGAGCAGCCACGCGAGCTGGCCGCGATAGGGTGCCGGAGTTTCGTGCTCCCTGAGCCCCCGCTCCAGCAGAGCCGGTGTCACCCGGGCAGGAATTTCGAGCAGGGCCAGGAGATGTGAAGTCTGCTTTGCCCACAGCGGCCGCTCCCACGATTCGCACCAGTTGTCGAGGGTTCGGCCGAGCGTGGATTCGCGCACGAGGTAAAGCAGCAGCAGCGACTCCCGGCCGCTCGCCAACTGCTGCGCGTGGTCGGCGGACGATCACGGCGCCCGGCGCGGATAAGGTGCCAGGCATTTCTGTCCACAGCCTGACCGAACTTCGCGCGCCGAGCGCGACCTGTACGGTATGGTGCCGATAGAGTGCATGGTCTCCGGCCGTGCCGACAAATAAGGCCCATCCCGGCCGGCTGATCGCGTTACCGGCCCCCATGCGCGCATCTTCCAGAGCAAAGCAGGTGCACTGCAATGGACAGGTGCACGACGCCGAACGTCGGTCCAGGTCTCGCGTTCGACGACATCACGGCAGAGGACAAACGCGAGCACAAGATGATCGGCATGCCGGAATACGGCTATAATGAATTGATTGCATCCAGCGGCGGCGATGTCCACGGCGCGGCGGCAAAAGCGCAGTTGCGGGGTATTCCGCTCGCCACCGGCGAGGCGGCCAAGGCTGGTGCGTGCCGGCCTCGGCCCCAGTTCGATAGCGGGCGGATGTTTGGTGGTGAACCGGCGCAGGGGCAGGCGGATTCAGCTGGAAGCAGCGGCCCCGGCCTTCCGGACCTGCCGGAAGTGGCCCTCGGCCGCTGCGCTCGGGCTCAACAGATGACCCTTTATCCGTACTATCCGCGGGACGAGCAAAAACAGTGTCAGCCGCCGCTTCGTGACACGCACCACCGCGCAGGTCCGGGCGTGGCAGACTGCGTCGCTGGCGCCCCTGGATCTGGTGGCGCTCTTCATCGACGGGGTCGTGTTCGCCGAGCGCTGCCTGGTCGTCGCGCTGGGAATCGATGCGACCGGCCAGAAACACCCTCTCGGCCTCTGGGACGGATCCACCGAAAATGCCACGGTCTGTCAGGGCTTGCTGAGGAATCTCCAGAGTCGTGGGCTGCGCACGGACCGCTCGATCCTGGTGATTCTCGACGGCTCGAACGCGCTGCGGAGCGCGGTGACCCAGACCTTCGGGCAGGCGGCGTGTGTCCAGCGGTGTCAAGTCCACAACACTCGGAATGTCCTCGACTACCTGCCTGATCGCCAGCGGCCGTGGGTCCATGCCATTCTCCGTCGCGCGTACCTGAGTGAGGATGGCGCGAAAGCGCGGCGCCTGCTCGATGACCTCGCGCGTCGCTTGGAAGACCAATTCCCCAGCGCAGCAGAGAGTGTGCGCGAGGGCCTCGACGAGACGCTCACCGTCCTTCGTTTGGGGCTGTCCGAGCGGCTGCGGCGCTCGCTGGCGACGACTCATCCCATCGAGAGCCTCATGAGCCGGACGCGGCATGTGCATCGCAACGTGAAGCGGTGGCGCAGCGGCAAGATGATGATCCGGTGGATGACCGCCGCCGTGTTCGAAGCCGCGAAGGGATTCCGGCGCGTCAACGGGTGCAAGGATCTGCCCGCACTCGTGACCGCCCTGCGACGGCGCGATGAACAGCTCGGTCTCACGAAGCCAATCGCCGCTGAACGCGTCGCATGAGGGGGATAGTACAGGTCGACCGATGGGGAGATCGTCGTTCCTACGCCTTCCTATGCGGTCCTCTTCTCGGAGATCGAAGTCAGGAACCCGTTGGAGTGGTAATGTCACCGGAGCCGCCGGCGAGTTTCAACATCGAACGGGACATCCCCGTCGATAGGCTGCACATCACTTTGTGACGTCAGAGTTCGCGAATTCGAACGTTCCGCCTAACACGCGTTGCACCAGACGGCCGCCGGTGAATCATGGGCGTCCGCTGGTGAACGCTGGCCGTTAGGCGGCAGCAGGTTAACGCCGGCTCTCCACGCACTCCCGCATCACTCTGGGCTCGGGCAAACACTCCTATCGGAGGTAAGTATGAAACGTTGCCTAACTGTCCTTTGCGCCGTTGGATTCATGCTTTCAGCGACCGCCGACGGCCAACCCAAAGCGCGCCAAGCCGAGCGTGTCCTAAGACTTGAGGAGCTAACCTACACCGACATCGACCAACTGGATCGAAGCCGAACCGTCTTCGTTCTCACATTTGGCAACCTGGAAGAGCACGGCCCTCACCTTCCTGTGGGATCGGATTACTTTCAGGCCATCGCAATTCGCGATGGTGTTGTTGAACGCTTGACCAAGAAGCATCCCGAGCGCACGTTCGTAATTGTTCCGGTCGTTCCGCTTGGCGAGGGTGGCGCAAACGACGTTGCGGGCCAGCCGGAACACGTGGGTACATTCTCCGTGAGGTTTGAAACACTTCGGGACGTGGCTATAGACCTTGGGAGCGCCATTGCGCAACAGGGCTTTGGCACCATTCTGCTCGTCCACTTCCACGGACGTCCCTTGCACAGCGTCGCCTTCAACGACGCGGCAAGTTATGTTTCCGACCGCTACAAGGTGCGCATGGTAAACCTAACGAGTCTAGTCTTCGGAGAGGAGGGCTTGTACAGCGCCTCCGTAATGGAGAAACACCTTGGCAAGGACTGGGAAGAGCGGATCGGCTTCGAAAGCCACGCTGGTGCTGCGGAAACGTCCGCAAACCTCGCGATTCGCCCCGAGTTCGTTAAGCCGGACTACAAGCGTCTAAGTCCCTTCAAAGCCAGCGATGTCGAAGCATTCCTGCGGACGTATCAGAATCCCGCGGGCTGGCGTGGCTACTGGGGCAGTCCGGCGGAGGCGTCCGTTGCGCTTGGGAAGGACCTAAGCTCTGAGTTCGTCAGCCGCGCGGTTCGAATCGCTGAGAAGGCCTTGGCTGGCGAGGACTTGAGCCAGCTGCCAGTGTACCCCAGCAATCGGCCGGCCTCCGCCGAGGCAGAGGCCCAGCACAGAATGACTCTCGATCGATACTCCAAGCGCACCGCTGACGTCGAGGCATGGCTCAAAGCTCGAGAGGCTCGGAAGTAGGAGGGCCGTCAAAACACGGCGGCCGCCGAACACGGCGCTGCAGCCGACGAGCCGCGCACGAACAGCCAAGTCAAGATCGAACAGTCTGCAGACCGTGTTCGCCAGGCAGGCGATGGACGACCAGCTTTGGCGTCATCGCGGCGCTGCGCGGGCCGGCGGGTTCTCGTTGCATGTGGAGTTCCCAGGATTTAGTGGACACCTGAAAATGGTAAGTCCGATAGCTCTGGGAGCAATCGATGTCCAAACGAGTGAAGGCCGGAAGGGTTCGTAAGGCGTACCAGTTCATTGAGGCTCAT
>Ga0187892_10004374_pt1 | contig 23829 bp, 24 predicted proteins | sample MA1701073metaG_FD_139345 | JGI IMG/M metagenome (GOLD analysis project Ga0187892, IMG submission 139345) | Bio-ooze microbial communities from a basaltic lava cave in the Kipuka Kanohina Cave System on the Island of Hawaii, USA - MA170107-3 metaG ... | reverse complement strand
TTTGTCGCTCACCTTGCGCGTATGCGTCGGCTACGCGACGCGGCTCGCCGGGTTTGCAAATGAGGCACTCGGCTCGCGCAGGCACGCCTTTCCCTCTCGAATCGACTGTTACAGGCCACTAGTTGGAAAAGACCTCGACTCCGGCATGGTGAACGCCGGGGCAAGGTCCGGCCGAATCGGTCCCAACCAACGCCACCGTCGATAATCGCCGGCAGAACCGACGCACCGAGATCGAGTTTCAGCGCGTGCGCGCGGGCAAGTAGCCCTGCGCGGCTCCGTCGGGGTGGGGGCGTTCCTTGGTTCGTGTTCGGTGATCGGTGATCCGCTGCGGATTGCCGATCACGGATAAGGATTGCCCGCTCGCGCTTCCCGCGCTGGGTTCATTGTCAGCGCGGCGAAGCCGGCGGCCGCCGTGAAGCAAATCGCGGAGCCAACGAGCGCGCTGCGCGCGCCAAACGCGGTCGCAAATGCGCCCCCGCCGATTGCACCCGCCAGGGTTGCGATCTGTCCTAGCAACCGGATGCCGGAATCGACCCGCGCGAGTTGCGCGGCAGGTGCAATCGACTGGCGCAAGGTGCGGTCGTAGATTTCGCGCATCACATGGCCGCCGTCGCCGATGAGTTGATGCGCAATGAGCAGCGCGACGGCGAACAAGGTCGCGGCGGTGGCTATCGGTAGTAGCGCCGCGCCGAGCGCAGCAAGGATGAGCCCGAACAACATTGCGCCCTTGCTCCCGTACCGGCGACCCAACGCGGGAGCAGCGAGTGCGCCGAGCGCGGAACCAACGCCACCGACCGCAAAGATCATTCCGAGCACGCCGGTGGAGAAACGCAGATCGCGCGTGACATAGATCAAGTAGCTGGTTCCCGCGAGACTCATCCCGAGTGCGACCAGTGCTTCAAGCATGGCGAGCCGGCGCAGCGTGGGCTCCTGCGCGACAGTGCGCAGTCCGCTTTTCGCTTCGGCGAGCAGCGCTCGCAGGCGCGGGGCTGCGGGCGGCTCGGCACGTTCGCGTGGCGGTTCGCGAACACCAATGAGCAACAGCGCCGAGATGAGATAGCTAGCCGCATCGACAGCGAGCGCAATCGCGCCACCGAGCAATTGGAACAACCACCCGCCGATTGCAAACGACGCGGACTCGGAGACCGCCGTTGCACCGGCAAGCTGCGAGTTGCGGGTCGCAAGTTCCCGCTGCGCGACCGAGCGCGCAATCCACGCTGACCGCGCAAGTTCGAACGCCATCGTCAGCACACCGCCCGCCGCCGCGGCTGCCACGAGCAGTCCCATCGTCAGTAAATCCAGCGCGGCGAGCAGCGCCACCAATGCGAGCACGGCCGCGCGTAGCAGATCGGCGCCGATCATGACCGAGCGATTGGTCGCGCGGTCAACGAGCGCGCCAAGCAGCAAGGCCGCCACTGCGCCGGCAACGATATCGGCCAGCGCCAAGTAGCCCATTTGCAGCGGCGTTGCCGACAAGGCAAGCACGGCGAGCTACGGAATGGCAAGCCGGCTCAGCATCGAACCGAAATTGGAGACGACTTCCGCCGCGATGACGCGCGGGAGGTCGCCTCTCATTCGGTTAGATATGCTCGGGGACAGAGCTCCATACGCCGCGCGCTCCGAGGTTTACTCGGTTAGATATGGTTGAGGACAGAGCTCTGCGCGCTTCGCACTCCGAGGTCTGTCCCCAAGAGGTTAGGTTTGGTTCTTCCGCTGCTGCCACTGAACGTCTGATCCACCTTCGGCGCGATTGAGCACGCGCGCCAGCACGAACAGCAGGTCGGACAGGCGGTTGACATACTGCCGCGGCGCTTCGTTGAGCCGCTCGCCTGCGGCCAGATTGACGATCGAACGTTCGGCCCGACGACAGACGGTTCGACACACGTGCGCGAGCGCGGCGGCGCGTGTCCCTCCGGGAAGAATGAACTCCTCCAGTCGCGGTAGATCGGCGTTGTAATGCGCGAGCTTCGCGTCAAGGCGCGCGACCTGCTCGTCCTTCACCATCGAAAACCCCGGAATGCACAGTTCGCCGCCGAGGTCGAACAGATCGTGCTGGATGTTGACGAGATCGGCGCGCACCGCGTCGGGCATCGCCTCCACCAGCAGCAAACCGATCAGCGAGTTCAATTCATCGACGTCGCCCATCGCAGCGATGCGTGTACTGTCCTTGCGCGTGCGCGTGCCGTCGCCAAGTCCAGTTGTACCGTCGTCGCCGGTGCGAGTCGCAATCTGCGAGAGTCTCTTGCCCATTAAGCCATTATGCCGAGCTTGCAGCGCCCGATGGGTGTGCTAGCTTGATACCGCGCCTGCGCGTGACTTTCATGCTGCGCGAGAGTCGCGCGGGCAAGCGCAAATAGCGGAAGGAAACCTCATGAATGCGCCCGCCTCGGTTCGCGATCTCGCACGACCCCTTCCGAATGAGTTCGTCGAGCTGCTGAAACAGACGTTCGACGAGCGCGCGTCGTTTGCGGCGGCGGTGCGCGAGCATCACGGGCGCGATGAATCGCCGTTTTCTCCCGTCCCGCCCGATGCGGTGGTCTTTGCGCAATCGACCGAGGACGTCGCCGCTCTGGTCGCGTTGTGCGCGGAGTTCCGCGTGCCGGTGATTGCCTATGGTGTCGGCTCGTCGCTCGAAGGGCATCTGCTCGCGGTGCAGGGCGGCGTCAGCGTCGATCTGTCGCGTTTGAACCGCGTGCTGGCCGTGAATTCCGAGGACCTGACGATCACCGTGCAGGCGGGGGTCACGCGCAAGCAGCTGAATGATGAGATCCGCTCGACCGGGTTTTTCTTTCCGATCGATCCCGGCGCCGACGCCACGATCGGCGGCATGACGGCGACGCGCGCCTCGGGCACCAACGCAGTCCGTTACGGCACGATGCGCGACAACGTGCTCGCCCTGACGGTGGTGACCGCCGAAGGCAAGGTCATACGCACCGCGCGCCGCGCGAAGAAATCGAGCGCCGGTTACGACCTGACGCACATGTTTGTCGGCTCCGAAGGAACGCTCGGCATCATGACCGAAGTCGTGCTGAGAATTTATCCGCAGCCTGAGGCGATCTCCGCTGCCGTGTGCCTATTTCCGAGCGTCGATGCCGCCGTGAAAACCACGATCCAGACGATCCAGCTCGGTGTTCCGATCGCGCGTTGCGAGTTGCTCGACGCGTTGACGGTCAAGGCGGTCAACGCGCACTCGAAACTTTCTTATCCCGAACTGCCGATGCTGCTGTTCGAATTTCACGGCTCGCCGGCGTCGGTGAAAGAGCAGGCGGAAACCGTGCAGGACATCGCGCGCGAAATGGGAGGGCGCGAATTTCAGTGGGCAACGACGCCGGAAGAACGCACCAAGCTCTGGACCGCGCGTCACAACGCCTACTTCGCTTGCCTGCAGCTGAAGCCGGGCTGCCGCAGCTTTACCACAGACGTGTGTGTTCCGATCTCGCGGCTGGCCGAATGCATCGACGACACGATTGAGGACACGTCGCGCAGCTTCCTGCCGGCGCCGATCCTCGGGCATGTGGGTGACGGCAACTTCCATTGCGCGATCCTCGCAAATCCAGACAATCCGAAGGAAGTTGAAGAAGCCGAGCGCTTGAATCAGCGCGTGGTCGCGCGCGCGCTGGCGCTCGACGGCACCTGCACCGGCGAGCACGGCGTCGGCCTGCACAAGATGGACTTCCTCGTCGAAGAGCACGGCGCCGATGCGGTTGACCTGATGGCGCGCGTCAAGCGTGCGTTCGATCCGCTGAATATCCTGAATCCGGGGAAGGTTGTGCGGGTTTGAGTCGGTTCGGTTAGATATGGTTGGGGACAGAGCTCTGCGCGCTGCGCGCTCCGAGGTCTGTCCCCAAGAGTCTTAAATGACGCTCAGTCGCACGTCGATGTTGTTTCGCGTCGCATTCGAGTACGGACACACCTGATGCGCCGCCTGCACGATTTCTTCGGCCTGTTTGCGGTCCATGTCCGGCACGCTGACTTTCAGATCGACTTCGATACCAAAGCCACCGGGAATCTGTCCGATGCCGACGCTTGAACTGATCGACGTGTCTACCGGCAGCGTGACTTTCTTCTGCCCGGCCACGAACTTCATCGCGCCGATAAAGCACGCGGCGTAGCCCGCTGCGAACAGTTGTTCTGGGTTTGTCGCGGCGCCACCCGCACCACCAAGTTCTTTCGGCGTGGTGAGTTTCACGTCCAGCACGTTGTCCGAGGAAACCGCGCGTCCGTCGCGGCCGCCGGTGGCAGTCGCGTGCGCCCGATACAGAACCTTGTCGATCTTCATCTTTCCTTCCTCTCGCGTTGATGAGTGAGTCGCGCAGGTTGCGCTAGGCTCGGGCGACACGTTCTTATATCGCCGGAGAAACCGAATGGTCGCACTTTCATCCTCGCCAAGAATCACCGGACTGCGGGCGCGCGCGGTGCGCGTGCCGATGGCCGAACCGCACAACACGGCCAGTGGCGTTGTGGCCGAATCACCGCTGGTGCTGACCGACGTACTGTGCGACGACGGCACGATCGGCCACGCGATCGTTTTCACGTACACCTCGGCCGCGCTGAAGCCGACCGCGGAACTGATCAAGAACCTCGAGCCGCTGCTGCGAGAACAGCCGCTGGCGCCGGCGCAGCTGGAACAACAACTCGCGCGCCGCTTTCGTCTGCTGGGCACGCAGGGGCTTGTCGGCATCGCGCTCGCGGCGATCGACATGGCCTTGTGGGATGCGCTGGCGCGGTGCCAGCGGCTATCGCTCGCGCAACTGGTCGGCGCGTCGGCGCTACCGATGCCCGCCTATGGTGGCGTCGGTTACGACGGCGCGAAGGAATCTGCGCGCGTCGCCGAGCGCTGGGCCACCCGCGGCTTCAAAGGTGTAAAGGCGAAGATCGGTTATCCGACCGTCATCGAGGACGTTGCGGTCATCCGCGCGATGCGCGCCGCCGTGGGTCCTGACGTTGCACTCATGGTCGACTACAACCAGTCGCTGACGCCGACCGAAGCCGTGCAGCGTCTTAGGGTGCTCGACGACAAAGGCCTGACGTGGGTCGAAGAACCGACACTCGCGCATGACTACGCTGGCCATGCGTCGATCGCGAGCGCCGCGGCCACTCCGATTCAATGCGGCGAAAACTGGTGGGGGCTGCTCGACTTCCAGCACGCGATCGACGCGCGGGCGTCCGACTATGTAATGCCCGACGTGATGAAGATAGGAGGGGTAACGGGCTGGATGCGCGCCGCGGCGCTCGCGCACGCACGCGGACTGCGCGTCTCGTCGCATCTCTGGCCGGAGGTCAGCGCGCAACTGCTCGCCGCGACACCGACAGCGCACTGGCTGGAATACGCCGACTGGTGGAACCCGATCATCGCCGAGCCGCTCGCCATCGAACGCGGCATGGCGCGCTTCGATGGCGTCATCGGCAGTGGGGTCGATTGGAACGAGGCAGCGGTCGTGAAGTATGCGGCCTAGTGGCCTGTAACAGCCAATTCGCGAGTGCCTTGCGCGCCGGCGCGGCCGATTGCTTTGTCGCCGCGCTTCCGCGTATGCATTGGCTACGCGACGCGGCTCGCCGGGTTTGCAAATGAGGCACTCGGCTCGCGCAGGTGCGCCTTTCCCTCACGAATCGACTGTTTCAGGCCACTAGTGCGACTTCCTGCGCGCTATCCTCGGCGCGATGAACGCCCCGCTCGAGGGAATCGGCCGCATCGATCCGACACGCCAGCGACAAGTGCTGGCGGCATTGCGCGCGGCGTTGCCCGACGATTGCCTGCTGTACCGCGAAGAGGACACGCGGCCGTACGACTGCGACGCGCTGACCCTGTACAAGCAGCTGCCGATGATCGTCGCGCTGCCGCACACCGAGGCGCAGGTGCAGGCGGTGCTGCGATGCTGCCATCGGCTCGACGTGCCCATCGTGCCGCGCGGCGCGGGCACATCGCTGTCGGGCGGGGCGCTGCCGCATCATGCCGGCGTGCTGTTGTCGCTGGCGCGGCTGAACCGCATCGTCCACATCGATGCCCACGCGCGCATCGCGGTCGTTCAACCAGGCGTGCGCAATCTCGCGATCTCGGAGGCGGCCGCGCCACTCGGGCTTTTCTATGCGCCTGATCCGTCGAGCCAGATCGCGTGCTCAATCGGCGGCAATGTCGCGGAAAACTCGGGGGGTGTGCACTGCCTGAAATACGGACTGACCGTGCACAACGTGTTACGCGTGCGCGGGCTGATGAGCGACGGCGAGATCGTCGAATTCGGTTCGCAAGCGCTTGATGCGCCGGGCCTCGATCTGCTGGCGCTGATGATCGGATCCGAAGGCATGCTCGCCGTGGTCACCGAAGTCACAGTAAAGCTGCTGGCAAAGCCGACGAACGCCTGCTGCATCATGGCAAGCTTCGACCGCGTGGAAGACGCAGGCAGCGCGGTGGCGGCGTTGATTGCCGCCGGAATCATTCCCGCCGGACTCGAAATGCTGGACCAGGCGGCTGCGCGGCTCGTCGAACCGTTTGCGAATTCCGGCTACGACCTCGACGCCGCCGCGATCCTTCTGTGCGAGTCGGACGGCACACCGGCAGAGGTCGCGCAAGAAATCGAGCAAATGAGCGCCGTGCTGCGCACCGCCTGCGCCACGCGGATACAGGTCTCGTGCAATGAAGCGGAGCGGCTGCGCTTCTGGGCAGGACGCAAGAATGCGTTTCCGGCGGTCGGGCGCGTATCGCCCGCCTATTACTGCATGGACGGCACGATTCCGCGCAAGCGGCTCGCCGACATGCTGATTGCCATTCAAGGCATGGAAGCGAAGTACGGCTTGCGGTGCCCGAATGTGTTTCACGCCGGCGACGGCAACCTGCACCCGCTGATTCTTTTCGACGATGGCGATCCGGATTCAGTGCGACGTGCGGAAGCTTTCGGCGTCGAAATCCTCGAAGCGAGCGTGCGCTTCGGCGGCACCGTCACCGGCGAGCACGGCGTCGGTGTGGAAAAGGTCAGCCAGATGTGTTCGCAATTCGATCGCGCCACGCTCGACGCGTTCTTCGCGGTGAAGCGCGCATTCGATCCGCCCGCGTTGCTCAATCCGGGCAAGCAGATTCCGACCTTGCCACGCTGCGCCGAGTACGGCCGCATGCGCGTGGCGGGCGGGCAATTGCCGCTCGCGGATCTGCCGCGATTTTGATGAGCAGTCCGATTCTCGACACGCTCGCTCACCGCATTCGCGCCGCCGCCAGCGCAAGAACTCCGCTGCAAATCCGCGCCGGCGGCAGCAAGGATTTCTACGGCAATCCGCCGCGCGGCGAGGTGCTCGATCCACGCGCGTACACCGGCATCGTCACGTACGAGCCGACCGAACTTGTGGTCACGGTCCGCTGTGGCACGCCGCTCGCGGAGCTGGAAGCAACCCTCGACGGAGAACGGCAGCTCCTCGCCTTCGAGCCGCCGCATTTTGGCGCCCGCGCCACGGTGGGTGGATGCGTTGCTGCGGGACTTGCAGGACCGCGCCGCGCTGCCAACGGCCCGCTGTCGGGCGCTGTTCGCGACTTCGTGCTCGGCGCCAAGTTGCTCGACGGACGCGGCCAACTGCTTTCGTTCGGCGGCACGGTGATGAAAAACGTTGCCGGTTTCGATGTCTCGCGACTGTTGGCAGGCTCGCTCGGCACGCTCGGGCTCATCATCGAGGTATCGCTGAAAGTATTGCCAAAGCCGGCCGTCGAATCAACGCTGCGATTCGAGCTCGACGAAGCCTCCGCGCTGCGCGAGGTCAATCGATGGGCGGGCCAGCCGTTGCCGGTTTCGGCCACCGCGTGGGCGGGCGGCGTATTGCATGTTCGATTCTCCGGCGCGGCGGCCGCAGTCAATGCAGCTCGCACGACCTTGGGCGGTACGTTGCTCGACGATTCAGATGCCGCTGCGTTCTGGCGCGGCAATCGCGAGCAGACCAATGAGTGGTTCGCCGGTGACGCGCCTCTGTGGCGCTTGTCACTGCCGTCGACTGCTGCGCCGATCGCCCTGGCCGGCACGCAGTTGATCGAATGGAACGGCGCACTGCGCTGGCTGCGCTCGCATGCGCCGGTGCAACAGATTCGCGCGCGCGCGCAGGAACTCGGCGGACATGCAACGCTGTTTCGCGGCGGCGATCGGGCGGCCGGCGTGTTCGCGCCGTTGACGCCGCCGATCGCCGCCATCCACAGCAGGCTGAAGGCCGAGTTCGATCCGGCCGGAATATTCAACCCCGGGCGGATGTGACATGCAGGTCGAACTCGCCGACTTTGTTCGCGGCACACCCGAAGGCGAAGAGGCCGAATCCATCCTTCGCAAGTGTGTGCACTGCGGCTTCTGCACAGCCACGTGTCCGACCTATCAACTGCTCGGCGACGAACTCGACGGGCCGCGCGGGCGCATCTACCTGATCAAGCAGACGCTCGAGGGCGCACCGGTCACTACCAAGACGCAGCTGCATCTGGATCGCTGCCTGACCTGCCGCAACTGCGAGACCACCTGCCCATCGGGCGTGCAATACGGACGCTTGCTCGACATCGGCCGCAAGCTCGTTGACGAGCGCGTGCAACGACCGGTTTCACAGCGCATCGCGCGCGCGGCGCTAAAGGGAGGATTGACGAGTCCGCTCTTCGGCCCGGCGATGAAACTCGGCCGGGCGGTGCGGCCGATGTTGCCGGCCGCGCTGAAAAACAAAGTGCCGGCTGCAACGAACTCAGGGACGTGGCCGCAACGCAGTCACGCCCACAAGATGCTTCTGCTCGAAGGCTGCGTGCAACCGGCGATGGCCCCGAACATCAACGCCGCCACCGCGCGCGTGTTCGATGCGCTGGGCATCGAGCTCGTCCGCGCGGCCCGTGCGGGCTGTTGCGGAGCGATCCGCTGGCACCTGAACGACCACGATGGTGGCCGCGACAACATGCGCGCCAACATCGACGCCTGGTGGCCGCACATCGAGGCCGGCGCCGAAGCCATCGTGATCAATGCCAGCGGTTGCGGCGCGATGGTCAAGGACTATGGGCACGCGCTGCGGCACGACGCTGCGTACGCGGACAAGGCCAGCCGCATCGCCGTGCTGACGAAAGACGTCGTTGAATTGCTGCCGGCGTTCACCAGGCAACTGAGCCAGTCGGTCGACGCCGGCACAGCGCGAGTCGTCTTTCATCCACCGTGCACGTTGCAGCACGGCCAGCAGATCCTCGGCGCCGTCGAATCGCTGCTCATCGCACTGGGTGCCACGCTGCTGCCATTCGACGAGAGCCATCTGTGCTGCGGCTCGGCCGGCACGTATTCGGTGTTGCAGCCCGAGCTTGCCTATCCGCTGAGAGACCGCAAGCTCGCCGCGTTGCAGTCACCGCAGCCCGACGTCATCCTGTCGGCGAATATCGGTTGCATCACGCATTTGCAAAGCGGCACCGCAACGCCGGTGCGGCATTGGATCGAGTGGGTTGATGCGCGACTTTCTCCCAGACAGAGCAATTGAGCACTACGCAGTTGGATGACTTCTTATTCCCGGGAGGTGTCATCCCCGCAAAAGCGGGGATCCAGCGTCTTTCGCTCCAAAAAGGAAACGGTGGCGAACCTACCGCAACGGCCGCACCTCGCCCGAGCCATCGATCTTCTTGTCGATCTTCGGCGCACCGCGGTAGCGCCCGTGCGCGGCTTCCCTTTCTAGCGGAAGAGTTCGGCGATGGTAAGCATTGGCAGAAAGAGGCGCCGAGGCGCTCGGGGCAGCGAAACGAAACCATGTTTCGCGTAGAACCTCTCGGCTACGTCGTTTACTGCGTCGACAACAACCGCCCACGACGCAACTTCAGCTGAATGGACCAACGCCCGCTTCATCGCATCGACAAGTAAGTGTTTTCCAAGACCCGTGGCTCGATATTCACGATCGACCGCCAACCGACCAAGGAGCGTGCAGGGAATCTGTCCGTACTTCGGCAACTTCTTTTGCAACGAATCAGGGAGCGCCTCGCCGACGATCGAGAACGCAGACAGCGTGTAGTAACCGGCGATCCTCGATCGCTCGACATCGGGCAACACAAAGCAAACCGCGATGTGCCTCCGATGGTCTTGGCCCGCCTGGACGTGCAGGTAGCGGTCGAGAGGCTCGACGCCGCAGTTGAATGAGCGTCGGTCGTGCGAATCATCGAGCGGGACGATCGGCTGCGACAGCAGCGCGTCGTCCATCGCTCAGCGTCCCTGAGCAGCGCGATAGCGAGCCGTGGCGGTCCGCAGCGCCTTGTTGGGCGCCGGAGGATTCAGAAGCGCATTGACGAAAACGCGCTGATCTTCGGGCGTGAGCTTCAGCAACTCGTGGCGCGAGATCGCTTCGGCGGCGGCCGTCTGAGCGCTTGCCAGCAGGAAATCCGTCAGCGAACGACCTTCGAGAGCGGCTGCGCGCTCAAAAAGGCGCTTCTGCTTAGGTGTGACACGTGCTTCGACGCGTTCCGCGCGTCGTCGGACGGCGTTGCCCATGGTATCGCTCCTTACAGTTCTGGCAAATGTACGGCCAGTGGCCGGACGATGCAAGATTGCGGGCGCCGGCAGACTCACCTGCTGCACTCCGCGGCCGTCGGGAATCTGCAGCTCCCGCCACGAGCCGGGCGGATTCAGCTCAATCACCTTCGCTCGTCTTCCTACACTCGAGGCTGGCCGTGAGCTACCGCAACGGCCGCACCTCACCCGAGCCATCGATCTTCTTGTCGATCTTCGGCGCACCGCGGTAGCGCACGTCGCCGGAGCCGCTGATGCGAACCTGTAGCGAGTCGGTGGCGTGAACGGACACGTCGCCGCTGCCGTCGATGCGCACGGCAGCCTGTTTCGCTTCAACATTGCTGGCGCGAACATCGCCCGATCCCTTGACGACGATGCCGATCGACGCGACGCGGCCGCCGTGCGCGGTGATATTGCCACTACCGGCGATCGAGACCGCAATCGTGTCGGCGTCCAACCGGTTGATCACAATGTCGCCTGAACCATCGATCGAGCAGTCGAATATGCCCGCTTTGATCGTGTCTGCGCGCACGTCGCCCGCGCCCTGTAGAACCACACCATCCATTTTCGTGAATTCAACAGTGACAACGAGCTTGTTGCGCGTCTGGAACGAAACGTTCTTGCGGATGCCGATCTTCAGACGGCCGTCTTCGACGCTGGTTTCGATGAGCGGCGCGATGTTGTCGTCCGCGCGCACAGTCACGCGCTCGGTCGCCGCTGCTTTCAATTGCACGTCAACCGGCGCGTCGACCTGCAAACGTGAGTAGCCAGCCAGCGCGCGCACATCATCTACCGGCTTTCCGGAACCCTCGATGCGGCGTCCGCTGCCGGCAACGACCGTCGTCGCCGGCCATGCGGAAACAGCGATCAGCAACCCCATCCAGAGAACCCACTGCAGCAGCGACCTCGGATTCATGCTCAGTCTCCCAGCACAGAGGAGCGCAGTATGCGCATGGATGCGCGTGCGTGGCGAGCCGCGTGCGACATCCTGCGCAATACTGGGAGTGGAGCGCAAAAATGGGGTCTGACCCCATTTTCTTATCCGACTTTTTTGCGTGCCGCCAGGCGCCGTGCGACGCGGGTGACGATTGCGGTCTGCGGCCCGTTGCGGGGAAGCTTCATCTGTGCGCGCGCAACCACGAAATCGAACGCGTAGCTGACCGCGTCGCGCACTAGTTGTTCGTTGCTCTGGCGTTCCTGTTGCGTCAGAAAGAACGCGAAGTCAACGTCATGCCGGATATAGCGCGGCGGAAGCTGGTTGAGCGCAACGCACGCGATATCGGCGAGCAAGCGCGGATCGACCGACCTGCGAACGCGTGCCTGCGTCAGCACTTCGACCAGCACCGCGCGTTCGTGGTGATTGTGGATCGTGTCGAATTCGGCGATGCTGGGAAGCGCTCGCATGGGAGGGCCGGACGCGGATTTGGTCATCGGCGGATGGTGACGAGCAAGTTGTATGCGCGGCGTGTCGAAAAGCGACGTAATTGCAGCGTAGTCCACCCCTACGTCGAAGCGATCTCCGCCGTTCTGAGAAACTGCGGCGGTCTGCGTGCCGGACTCGCCTGCTCGAATGCATAGGCAAACTTCAGCAGCGGCCCGTCGGCGCTGGCGGCGCCGACGAACGACAGACCCACCGGCAGGCCGCTGACAAATCCCATCGGCACGGTGATGTGCGGATAACCCGCCACAGCGGCCGGCCGCGAAAATCCCTGACCCGGACGATCACCTAGCACGAAATCGGTCAGCCATGCCGGGCCGCGCGTGGGCGCCACCAGCGCGTCGAGCCGGTGTTCGCGCAACACGACATCGAGCCCCTCGTCGCGCGCGAACTTGCGGCAATTTGCAAGCGCATCGCGATACAGCGAATCGTTCAGATCGCCCTTCGCCGCCGCGCGTTCGAACAGCTCCTGCCCGAAAAACGGCATCTCGCGCGCGGCGTGCTGCTGGTTAAACGCGATCAGATGGGAGAGCGACTTGACCGGAGCTTCCGCGGCAAACTCGGCGAGGTAGACGGCCATTCCGGCTTTGAATTCCGTAAGCAACACTTCGAGCTCAGGCGCCGACAGCTTGTCCGAGTTGGGAATCACCGCCGGATCGATCAACGTCGCCCCGCGCGCCGCCAGCGTTCGCAGCGCTCCTTCGAACAAGGCATCGGTCGCAGGGTGGCCGCTCATGAAGTTGCGCACCACGCCAATACGCGCGCCGCGCAGTCCATCGGCATCGAGCCAGCGGCTGTAGTCGTCGGCGGCTTTATCGCCTCCCGCGATTGCGCTCAGCACGACGGCCGCGTCGGTGACGGTTCGCGTTATCGGCCCGGCGGTGTCTTGCGAGTGCGAAACCGGCACGATGCCATCGCGGCTGACGAGCCCGACGGTCGGCTTGAAACCGACGACACCGCAGGCGGAAGCAGGCGAGACGATCGATCCATCGGTTTCGGTGCCGATGCCAACCGCCGCGAGGTTGGCGGCAATTGCGACGGCGGTTCCGGAGCTCGATCCGCTGGAATTGCGATCGAGCGCGTACGGATTGCGCGTCAATCCTCCGCGCGCGCTCCAACCGCTGACCGAGCGCGTCGAGCGGAAATTGGCCCACTCCGACAGGTTGTTCTTGCCGAGTATCACCGCGCCCGCCGCGCGCAGGCGCTGCACGATGAACGCATCGCGCGGCGGTTTGACACCCACCAGGGCGAGTGATCCCGCCGTCGTCTGCATGCGGTCCGCGGTAGCGATGTTGTCCTTGATCAAGACCGGGATACCGTGCAGCGGACTGCGCACGCGACCCGTCTTGCGCTCGCGGTCGAGTTCGGCGGCGATCGGCAGCGCATCCGGATTGATTTCGATCACAGCGCTGATGCGCGGCGCGCGCTGATCGATCGCCGCAATGCGCGCCTCGTACGCCGCGGCGAGCGCTTTCGCGCTGAGGCGTCCGCCCTGCAGCCGCGCGGCAAGCGCCGCGAGCGTCGCTTCGTCGAAAGCAAAACGCGTTGAAGGTCCGGGTGCCGCGGTTGTGGTCATGGAAGCAAGCGGCAACGTGATCAGAAGCGTGCGCCGCTTCATCCCTCACGCTGCGAGAGCAGAGTCGATTGAACCAGTTCGATACCGGCGTCGCGCATTTTGCGGTACGCGCCCGCAAGCGAACCATTGGTATCGATCGCCCGGCATGCATCTTCGATCACGAATGTCTTGAATCCCGCCGTCTGCGAATCGAGCGCGCTCCACGCGACGCAGAAATCTGTTGCCAGTCCGCAGCAGTAGACCGTGTCGATGCCGCGCTCGCGCAGCAGACCCGCAAGTCCGGTATGCGTCTTTCGATCCGCCTCCATGAAAGCAGAGTAGCTGTCCGTATGCGGATGAAATCCCTTGCGAACGATTGCCTGCGCGTGCGCAATCGCCAGTCCGTCGGCCAGCGCGGCGCCGCGCGTCGCTTGCACGCAGTGATCCGGCCACAGCACCTGCGTGCCGTAGTCGAGCTCGGTCGTCTCGAACGGCTGTCGCGCGTGGCGCGACGCGAACGACACGTGCGCGGGCGTATGCCAGTCCTGCGTCAGCATCACATTGGCAAAGAGCGGCGCGATGCGATTGATGACCGGTATCACCTCGTCGCCGCGCGGCACGGCGAGCGCGCCGCCGGGAAGGAAATCGTTCTGCACATCGATCACGAGCAATACACGGGAGTCTTTCATACCTGTACCTCTTCATGCATGCGGCCGCAGGCGCGCGCGCACCATTTCGATATGGCTGCGCAGTGCGTACAGCTCGTCGGCATGCGACAGCGGCACGCGGATGCGCTCCGCGCGCGCGTCGAGGGCATCGAGATCCCTCATCAATTCAGCCGGCGCCGACGAGCGGTCGGTAAGCGCGTGTTCGATTTCGCGCAGCTGCGCATACCAGCGGAAGATACGCGAGCGGATACGGAACTCGTACAGCGGTGGCACCACGCGCGAAAGCGGAATCAGTATCGCGACGATGGACACCAGTACGACCCACATGCGGTCGATCAGGTTCGCCACCCAGAACGGCAGATAGCGCTGCAGGATCGGTGGTCCGCTGCGATAAAAGCGCTCCGCCTCCTGCGACAGCGGCAGCTCGGCGTCCTTTCCGACCGGAAACTGACCGGCGCGCGCAAACCACCCGGTGCCGCCATGAATGCGATGCGCGGCCTGCACGAACAACTGCTCGATCGCCGGATGCGTTGCCTCGCGCGCGACCAGCGTCGCGGTCGCCGCTATCAGACGCACGTCGTTCGGCGGCACGTTTTTCGCAAGGTCCACCACACCGCGCGGCAAAGTGAGCGACGACAGAAAGCCAAGGCGGCGCGCGTACGCCTCGGCCTGCGCAAAATCGAACAGGCGCACGCCCGGCGTCATCAGCAGCAATTGCACCAGCGGTGATTCAGGTGCGGAGACGAAGATCAGCGTGTCGAGTTCGCCGGCGAGAAAAGCAACGACCGCCGGTGTAGGCTCGAGGCGACTGAGCTTGAGCTGTTCGATGTCGATGCGGTTCGCGTGCAACACCTTGGCCACAAGGTTCGCCGCACCGCTGCCGGCCGCACCGATGTTCACACGCAACCCAACAAATTGCGTGAGCTCGGTCAGCACCAGATCGCGAGCTTTGCTGCCCGACATCTTTCGTGCCGCGTCTTCGCGATAGAACAGCCAAACCGGTTCGTAGAACAGGCTGCCGAGCGAAACGAGCCGCGCGCCGTCCGTTCGTTCGTCGACCGCATACAGAGCGTCGCTCGCGCCGCCCTGCACGAACGCAAGATCGACGTCTTGTGTCGTATCGCGCAAAAGCCGCAGGTTGTCGGCTGCGCCCTGGGTCGTGCGCTGTTCCACCTGCACGCCGAAGCGCCGCAGTTCCTCCGCATAACGTTTGCCGAACTCGGCATACGCGCCTTGCTCCGGTCCGGTTGCCAGCACGACGCGCCTAGGCGGCGTCGGCTGCAACCACACGTAGGCGCCCCACAGCAGTAGCAGCGCAAGCGCGATCAACGGTCCGGCGCTGATCAACAGATCGCGTGCCGACAACAGCGTGTGACGTAGCAATCGGGGCATGCGGCGATTATGGCGTTGCCGTTGACGCTTCCTCGGAACGGCATGAACCCAAGGCCAAATCTAGGACGCGCAATCAGCACTTATTATGTGCGCACATGTCCTGTGGAGGAACCCCATGGCGAACCTCACGCTTTCTGTCCCCGACGATGTCCTGCAGGCCGCGCGCGAAGCGGCGACACGGCGCGGCACGACGGTCAATGCCGTTTGCCGCGAGGCGCTTGAAAGGCTGATCGGTCCCGACGACGCAGTGATCGCAGCGATCGAGCGGGCCGACGCGATGGTCGATCGCATTCAATTCAAGTCCATCGGCGCTCTCTCACGCGCCAAGATCTACGAGGAGCGCCTGCCTGGCCATCGGGCCAGGCCGCGCTGCGACTGACATCCGACGCTCGATCTGGCGTTTCGCTTCGAGATTTCGATCTACGACGCGATGATCGTTCAGGCGGCTATCGACAGCGGCGCGTCAATCCTCTACTCGGAAGATTTGCAAACCGGCCAGACCTTCGGTCCGGTGCGCGTCGTCAATCCCTTTGCCGAGCCGCAACTCCAACTGAACCAGGACGTTTCCGCATACCGGGTGCGTCGATCCGCGCGGACGCGTGCGGCTGGCAGAGCGAGGTAGAGCTGCGTTGTCGCGACGGAGATTGCCACTTGTCTTCTCAGACTAGCCGGAGCTCCCAAGTTTCGCCAACCAGACTGCGGCCGAAACTGTGATGCCGTTCGGACTTCACACGCTTGAATCCAGCCTTGACGTAGATGTGACGTGCGGCCTTCAACACGCTGTTGGTCCACAGGGTCATCTTCCTGTAGCCCGCGCTCCGGGCAAATCGCACACACTCGTCGACCAGGCGGGCGCCGATTCCCATTCCACGCGTATCCGGCTCGACGAGCAGCAGGCGCAACTTTGCGGTCTCTTCATTTCGTTTGACAAGGAAGACGGAGCCGACCGGTTTGCCGTCGGCTTCGGCGATCCAGCAGCGTTCGCGCTTCGGATCATGCTGCTCGACGAACTCGGCAACGATTCTTGCCACCAGCGCTTCGAACCTTTCGTCCCACGCGTATTCCAGCGCGTAGAGCGCGCCGTGCCGCTGGACGACCCAACCCATATCGCCGGGCTTCGGTGGACGCAGAACATACGACCCGTTCTTCGCCGTCCGCGCTTGGTCACCGAGCAATTCCTCGACGGTCCGCATCGCCGTGACGAGTCGCCCGCGCGCCGGTGCGGACAGACGCGCGAGTTCGGCTTTGACTTCCTCGTGCGACGACGCGTTTAGCTTCGTGAACGCCTGCCGCCCGCTCTTGGTGAGACGGATCAGCCCCCGCCTCGCGTCGGATCTGCTCGGTTGAACGGCGACCAGCCGGCGGTCGCGCAAGCGACGCAGCAGCCGGCTGAGATAGCCGGCATCCATGCGCAGCAACGCGCTCAACTCCGCGGCGGTGATTTCTTCGCGCTGCGCGATCTCGTACAGCACGCGCGCTTCGGCCAGCGAAAACGGGCTTTGCAGCAGTCCTTCCTGCAACGCGCCGACCTGACGGGTGTAGAAGCGGTTGAAACGCCTGACGGCGTCGACCTCGGTGCTTGTCGCGATCGCGGGCATACGATCTCCTACGCGAAGATCGTCACGCTAGCTGAATTGGTTGACTTCGGCAACCGATCGGTTGACTTCGGCAACCATCGCGGAATGCCGCTATTCAACGACCTCGTAGTGGCGCACCCGATCGTCGTACGACAGCATCATCCGCTGCACGTTCGCGGGAACGACCGCGAGCTCGGCGTCCTGACCGGAGAACTGCCGGATCGCGTCCAGCGAAGCCCAGCGAGAGACGATCAAGAAGTCGACTCCTTCATCGACACTGCGCCTCAGTATCGACGCGTCGACGAACCCGGGGATCTTTTCAAGCAGCGGGAAGGTTTCTTTCCGCAGGTGCCGGACGTAGCCGTCGGCGTGCTCGGCCTTCGCGAGTCCGTGCCAGTGTCGGGAAATCATCATTGTCATCAATGAACGGCCTTCACCATGTCCTCGACCACCTTCTTCGCGTCGCCGAACACCATCATCGTCTTGTCCATGTAGAAGAGTTCGTTGTCGAGACCCGCGTAGCCGCTCGCCATCGAACGCTTGTTGACGATGACCTGGCGCGCTTTGAACGCTTCCAGGATCGGCATCCCGGCGATCGGCGACTTGGGATCCTTCGCGGCGGGATTGACCACATCGTTCGCGCCGAGCACGAGCACCACGTCGGTGGCGCTGAACTCGGAGTTGATGTCCTCCATCTCGAATACCTGGTCGTACGGCACTTCGGCTTCCGCCAGCAGCACGTTCATATGACCCGGCATGCGGCCGGCCACCGGATGGATCGCGTAGCGCACCGTGACGCCTTTTTCGAGCAGCCGGTCGGTCAGTTCCTTCAGCGGGTGCTGCGCGCGGGCGACCGCGAGGCCATAGCCCGGCACGATGATGACGCTCTCCGCATTGCCGAGCAGGAACGCGGCATCGTCGGGCGATCCGCTCTTGACGCTTTTCTGCGCACCGCCGGTCGCGGCCACCGCAACCTCGCCGCCAAAACCGCCGAGGAGCACGTTGAAGAACGAGCGGTTCATCGCCTTGCACATGATGTACGAAAGGATTGCGCCGCTCGAGCCGACCAGCGACCCGGCGATGATCAGCATCGAGTTGTTCAGGGAAAAGCCGATGCCCGCCGCCGCCCAGCCCGAATAGCTGTTCAGCATCGACACCACGACCGGCATATCGGCGCCGCCGATCGGGATGATGATCAGCACGCCCAGCACGAACGCGATCGCCAGCATCAACACCAACGGCAGCCACGCCTGCGTGGCGACAAACCACGCCCCCGCCGCGAGCATCGCGATGCCGAGCGCGAGATTCAAGACATGCTGTCCCGAAAACACCACCGGAGCGCCACGAAACAGCCGGAACTTGTACTTGCCGGAAAGCTTGCCGAAGGCGATCACCGATCCGGAGAACGTGATCGCGCCGACGAAGGCGCCGATGAAAAGCTCGACGCGATTGCCCATTGGAATCGCGGCTCCGCGCGCAACGATGTTGAACGCCCATGGCTCGGCCACGGCGGCCACCGCGATAAAGACGGCGGCCATGCCGATCATGCTGTGCATGAAGGCGACCAGCTCCGGCATCTTGGTCATCTCGACCTTGCGCGCCATGTAGGTGCCGAAGCCGCCGCCGAGCACGAGCGCGAGCACGACCCACGCCATGCCTTTGGTCGCAACGTTGGGCGCGAGCTTGTAGATCAACGCGACCGTGGTGAACGCCGCGATCGCCATGCCGATCATGCCGAAGGCGTTGCCCCGCCGCGACGTCGCCGGGTGCGACAAGCCCTTCAACGCCTGAATGAAAAAGACTGAGGCGATCAGATACAGCAGGACGACAACGTTGAGGCTGAGGTTCATTTCTTTGCCCCCGGCAGCAGCTTCGGTTCCTTCTTCTTGAACATCTCCAGCATCCGTCGCGTCACGAGAAAGCCGCCGAACACGTTGACGGCGGCCAGCGCGACCGCCATCACGCCCATCGCCTTACCGATTCCGGTTTCGGTCAGCGCTGCAGCGAGCATGGCGCCGACGATCACGATTGCGGAGATCGCGTTGGTCACACTCATCAGCGGCGTGTGCAGCGCCGGCGTGACATTCCACACCACGTGGTAGCCGACATAGATCGCCAGCACGAAGATGATGATGTTCCAGACGATGGGGCTGATGGCTTCCACGATCTTTCCTCTCATTGGTCCGTCATTCCCGCGCAGAGCCTGCCCCCAGCGAAGGCGGGGGCGGGAATCCAGCGACTTTCGCTGGCAAGACACTGGGGCGATCCGAAGGTGAGCGCCTTCGCAGGAACGACATCGGGTTACGCATTCTTTCTCACGATCTCGCCATCGATGCACATCAGGCACCCAGCGACGATGTCGTCCTCGCGGTTGACGAAAAACTTGCCATCCTTGTCGAACACCAGCTTCAGGAAATCGAGCACGTTGCGCGCATACAGCGCCGAGCTGTCGGCGGCGACGGTCGAGGGCAGATTGGGAGTGCCGATGATGTGTACGTGGTGTTTCGTCACCGTCTTGCCGAGTTCCGACAACGCGCAATTGCCGCCCTGCTCTACCGCCATGTCGAGCACGACCGATCCGGGCTTCATCGCCTTGACCATTTCTTCGGTGACCAGCACCGGCGCTTTGCGCCCCGGGATCAACGCGGTCGTAATGACGATGTCGGACGCCGCGATGCGCTTCGCAACCTCGGCCGCCTGGCGCTGCATCCACGCCGCCGGCATCGGCCGCGCATAACCGCCGACACCCTGCGCAATCTCGCGCTCCTCATCCGTTTCGAACGGCACGTCGATGAACTTCGCGCCCAGCGATTCGATCTGTTCTTTCACCGCCGGGCGGACATCGGACGCTTCGAGCACCGCGCCCAGCCGCTTGGCCGTTGCGATCGCCTGCAAACCAGCCACACCGGCGCCAAGTACGACGACTCGCGCGGCCTTCATCGTGCCGGCGGCGGTCATCATCATCGGCATCAATTTGCCGTATGTGCTTGCCGCTAGCAGCACTGCCTTGTAGCCCGCGATGTTCGCCTGCGACGACAGAACATCCATGCTTTGCGCACGCGTGGTGCGCGGCGCGGCTTCGAGCGCGAATGACGTGAGCCGCGCGCCGTTCATCGCGGCGATGCCGTCGGCGTTGAAGGGCTCGAGCATGCCGACTAGCACACCGCCGCGCTTCATCGAACCGAGTTCGTCGCTCGTGGGAAGCCGCACCTTCAGCACCATGTCGGCACCGAGCGCATCGGTCGCGTTGACGATCTTCGCGCCCGCCGCCGCGTACGCCTCATCGGTCTGGCTGGCGCGCTCGCCGGCATCGGCCTGCACCAGCACGGTGTGTCCCGCCGCGACGAGTTTCTTGACCGTTTCAGCCGTCGCGGCAACGCGCGTTTCTCCGGGTCGGTCTTCGGCCGGCACTCCAATCTGCATGACGCTCCCCCTCCGTTGACTCGATTAAGCTTAAAGGAAGGTCTCGAAAACACTCGCCCTCGTGTCATCCCCGCGAAAGCGGGGATCCAGCGTCTTCGGGCTCAACCACATTGGGTTCCCGCCTCCGCGGGAACGACACAACCCGTGAATCCGCATGCCGACTATCTGGAAACCCGCTGTCACGGTGGCCGCCGTCATCGAGCGCGACGGGAGTTTTTTGTTGGTTCACGAGCGAACGCGCGACGGACTGCGACTGAATCAACCGGCCGGTCATCTCGATCCCGGAGAGTCACTCGTCGCGGCTTGCCGGCGCGAGACGCTGGAGGAAACCGCCTACGACTTCACGCCGACGCATTTGGTCGGTGTCTATATGTGGCGCAGTCCCGACGACGAAACCTATGTGCGCTTCGTCTTCACAGGTGAACTCGGCGAGCTCGAACAAGGTCGCACGCTTGACGTGGAGATCGTGCGCACGTTGTGGCTGAACGAAGGTGAATTGCGCGCGCGGATCGAAGAGCATCGCAACCCGATGGTGATCATGTGTGTCGACGATTTCCTGCGCGGGCAGCGCTATCCGCTGGCGCTCATCCACACGCACAGCAACCTGGGAGTCGTTGCATGAAGCGCGTGGGGATCGTCGTCGGTCTGTCGGGCGGCGTGGATTCGTCGGTCGCCGCGCATCTGCTGAAGCAGCAGGGCCACGAGGTTGTGGGTCTTTTCATGAAGAACTGGGAAGACGACGACGATGACGAGTACTGCTCGACAAGGCAGGACTGGCTCGACGCGGCCGCGGCTGCCGATGTGATCGGCATCGATCTCGAGGCGGTGAACTTCGCCGCCGAGTACAAAGATCGCGTGTTCGCGAGCTTCCTCGCCGAGTACGCGGCCGGCCGCACGCCCAATCCGGACGTGCTGTGCAACGCCGAGATCAAGTTCAAGGCGTTTGCCGATCACGCGTTGCGGCTGGGAGCCGAGCACATTGCGACAGGCCACTACGCTCGAGTGAGGACTTCAAATGGCCGGCACGAGCTGTTGCGAGGCGTCGATGCGACGAAGGATCAGAGTTACTTCCTGCATCGACTAGCGCAGCACCAGCTTGCGCGAACGCTGTTCCCGGTGGGAGATCTGCGCAAGAGCGACGTGCGCCGCATCGCGCACGACATTGGATTGCCCAACGCCGCGAAGCGCGATTCGACCGGAATCTGTTTTATCGGCGAACGACCGTTTCGCGAATTCCTCAACCGCTATCTGCCGATGACGCCCGGGCCGATAAAAGCAGAAGACAGTCGCATCGTCGGCGAACACGTTGGTCTCGCGTTTTACACGCTGGGGCAACGCAAGGGAATCGGCGTTGGCGGCAGTCGCGACGGCAGCGGCGATGCGTGGTTCGTCGCGCGCAAGGACATGTCGAGTAATACCCTGTGGATCGTGCAGGGACACGATCATCCGTGGTTGCTGTCCGATAAATTAGTCGCGGTGGACGCAGCGTGGGTCGATGCGCCGCCCGCGGTCGGGACGCGACTGTCCGCAAAGACGCGATACCGGCAGGCTGATGCCGAATGCACCGTCACGCGAGTACAAGGCGAAAGCTTTGAACTCACTTTCGATTCGCCCGTACGCGCGGTGACACCCGGGCAATCCGCGGTTCTTTACCGCGGCGAAGTTAGTCTGGGAGGCGGAGTGATCGCATCGCATGCGCTCTCTACACTCGACGCGACGCTTGCCGGGAAAGGCGCGAAATGAACAAGAAGTTCGCATTGCTATTTTGTTGTTCGCTCGCTGCCGCTGCCGCGGTGGTTTCGTGCGGTGGCGGGAGCTCGTCGGGTTCGTCTTCTCCTGCACCGGCTCCCGGTCCGACACCGCCGCCCCCACCGCCCGGGCCGCCGCCTCCGCCGCCGCCGCCGCCCCCACCGCCTCCGCCATCGACGGGAACACCGACGCTGGTGCGCACGACGGTGATGAGCGCAAGCGAGCCGTGGGATCTGGCATTCGTTTCAGACGGCACGATGTTCTTCACGGAGAAGTGTCGCGGTTTGTCGGTACGTCGGACGGACGGAAGCACCGCGCGCCTGTTCGGCACTTCCGGCTCCGCCGTTCTCGCGAGTGACTTCTTCTGTGAGGGTCAGAGCGGCATGCACGGCGTGGCGGTCGATCCGGACTTCGCCAACAACCGCTTCGTCTACGTCTACATGCCGTCGACGATCACTTCGAACCCGCGGACCAATCGCGTCATTCGCCTGATGGTCGACGCGGGTTACACGACAGTCAGTGCACGCAGGGACATCGTCACCGACATCTCGTTCAAACACGCGGGCAACAACTGGGGGGGTTCGGGCATGCACAGCGGTGGACGTATCCGCTTCAGTCCGAATGACGGATACCTCTACATCACCACCGGCGACAACCACAACGGGCCGCTGCCGCAGGACGTGTCCAGGCTGGGCGGCAAGGTGCTGCGCGTCGATCGCAACGGTGCCGCGGCGTCGGGCAACAACTCGCCGGGCGATGCGCGCATCTACACCTACGGCCATCGCAACGTGCAGGGCATTACATTCCATCCGGGCACGGGACAAGCGTTCACGTCTGAGCATGGACCGGGGCACAACGATGAGGTCACACCGCTCACCGCCGGCGGCAATGCGGGTTGGGATCCGGCGGGCGCGTGCGCCGACAACTACTGCGGCTACACCGGCAATGCCTCGACGATGCCGATGACCGACACGGCGAAGTTCCCCAATGCGATGCGACCGGTATGGACCAACGGCGGCGCATCACAAGGCATGGGGCCGAGCACGTTTCTCGCGGGCACGCAGTGGAAAGACTGGAACGGACGCATCGCGGTTGGCGTCATGGGTGCTTCGCGACTCAGCATCCTGCAGTTGAACGGCAGCGCCACGGCCTCTAGCGTGGTTGCCAACCTGACCGGTGCGCGCTACCGCGCGCTGGTGCAGGCTCCCCACGACGGCAATCTCTACGTCGCCACCGACGGCGGAGAAATCTGGAGAGTCGCGCCGCAGTAAGGCTCCACGGCGCGCGCCATCGACCCATCGGTTGTCAGGCACGCGCTGAAAAACAGTCCCCGGGCATGCGCTGACACCGCTCGGCCTGAAACTTGCCTGCGCCGAGGCGAGCCGTGAAACGACGGCAGCCGAGGAGCATTCGATGGCCAAGCACCAGCGCGCACTGCTGTTCATGTCGGTCGGCACGACGGTGGCGCTGGCCGGTTGTGGCGGCGGCGGTGGCACGGTCGAAGCGCTGCCGACGGTGCAACTCGCCACGGCCAGCGGCACCACGGTCGATGTCGATT